>Ga0172381_10005317_pt1 | contig 13104 bp, 15 predicted proteins | sample Leawel6488metaG_FD_119754 | JGI IMG/M metagenome (GOLD analysis project Ga0172381, IMG submission 119754) | Leachate microbial communities from a municipal landfill in Southern Ontario, Canada - Leachate well 64-88 metaG | ecosystem: Engineered > Solid waste > Landfill > Unclassified | place... | reverse complement strand
CTGATCACACACTTTATCAGGATGCCCCGAAGTTACGCTTTCTACCGTATATGTTTTTGGTGTAAACATTTTTTATTTTATTTAATTATTATTAATAAAAAACCCTTTCGTAAAAGAAAGAGTAAAATGTTATCTTTCCCCCACGGGGCTGGACTTAGCACCTTATCCAGCTAAAGCAGGACAGGTTGTTGGTGGGTCATAAAGCCAGTGCTCTCTCCACTCTCTTGATAATTCAAATTGTTTTTCTAATTATAAACTAAAGTAAAATCTTTACAACAGCACATTGCATTTTACTAAAAAATCTGTTAAAATTCCTAATAATACGGGCGTGTAGTTCAGTGGTAGAACGCTGTCCTGATAAGACAGAGGTCGTAGGTCCGATTCCTTCCACGCCCACCATTATCCTCTTAAGTGGGGATTTTTGTTTCAAAAAAAAATGGGCTATTCTCTTCATTTGAGAACAGCCCCTAAGGGGTCGGGCGGCGGAGGGAAAAGGGTTGACGTGTTGCCTGAAGGTAGAACAAGGCAAAGTGCCTCGTGTGGGACTCTTGGCAGGGAATCCTGACACTACGAATTCAGACGATCGCCTGGCGCGATTTGGAGCGCCCCCTTAAAATGGGCGTACCCACCCTACAAGAAGAGCCCTCCGCCGCCCTGAAAATTATCTTCAACTAATTAAAGACAATTTTCAGGGCGACTATTATGATAACTAAGTATAATCCACATTTTCCCTAAAATCAAGCCCTTTTTTATAAAAAACTTTCAATTTTTTCAAACAAATGTTCCATCCCCTCTTTTGTTTTTGCTGAATACTCTAAAACTTGTATACCTTCAGCTTCTTCAATAATTTTTGATAGCTGAGCTTCCCTCTTTGTTTTGGCCAGCTTATCAACTTTATTTGCCACGATAATAATGTGATGGTTATTTTTTTTAATTACTTTTAACATTTCTCTATCAAGCTCGGTTAAGCCAACATTTGCATCAATAATAAGAAAAACTATTTTGGGCTTAGCATTGGAAGACCCTAAATACCAAAAGATTCTTTTGGTCATTTTGTTACGCTCAGCTATAGAGCGTTTGGCAAAGCCATATCCTGGGAAATCTACAAGATAAAAAAAGTTATTAATGCGGAAAAAATTTGCTTCAATAGTCTTTCCCGGTACTTTACTAGATTTTACCAGGTTTTTTTTACCAGTTAAGGAGTTTATTACACTAGACTTGCCGGAATTTGAGCGCCCCAAAAAAGCAATCTGGGGAAAATTATCCCCAGTGTTATAGTCACCCCCAATAATTCCCTTGGCAAATTCCACAGTCACTATCTTCATGGTTTTATATTACACTTTTTGTTCAAAAACAGGAAATTTAAACGGCTCAATCTAGAGAAATCCCAGATTGAGCCGTTTGTTTGTGCCATGTTCCCCAGTCTAGAACCAAATTCGTAGAGGGGAAATTTAGTTTTTTGGCGGCTTTAAGCTGACGCGTATATGTTCTTGGGTAATATTTATTTACTATTCGACCTTGTCAAATGTAAACCAGCGCATTTTGCTAACTGGTATGTTATATTTATTTTCTATTACCCATCTTGCGCCGTGAAAATCGGCATTTTCCCACCGGAGACCCAAGGTGGATGCAGCCGCTTTGAGGTCTTTCTCTGAATTCCCTTCAAGCTCCACGTATACGGGAATTTTTGGCCATTGATCAATATCGACCGTCACTTTTTCTAACTGGAACGTATGACGAATTTTCTGCTGTCTTCGAAAAATAATAAGTCCTATTTTTTCAAGAAACATCTCCGCTTTTTCATAGTTATCAACACCAAATTCAACCTCTATTGTTCCGTCAACCGAGTGCACTGAATGGTCTTTGTAGGTTAAATATGTTTTGTCTCCAGCTCGCCTCAATCTAACAAATTTTTGTTCATCACGCCATCTAAATTCCGGGTCGTAAACAATAGTTTCATCTAGGGTTTTCTCTCCTTTATCAGTGGCTCCGAGATTGCGCAACTTTTTTATTAATGCGTCTTTATCTATTTCCAAAAATCTGCACTCTATTTCATTTATTCCCATAATAGTAAGTATTGATATTTTAATGCGCCCCAGTCGCTCGATAAGGCGCACCAGACTGCTGCGGGACTAGGACTCGAACCTAGATACCATCCTCCAGAGGGATGTGTCCTACCATTAGACGATCCCGCAATGATTTATTTTGTTCTTTAACTCTCGTTTTCCAATTGCCGTTTTATAATACTTCTCCATTCGATAGGCTTCATATTTATCCAAATACTCTTCGTGAAAGATTAGTTTTAATGGCCTTCTACTTTTCGTGGAAGAAACCTTCCCAGCATTGTGGTATTTCAGCCTATCATAAATATTGTGAGTACATCCCACATATAAATTTTTATCTTTCTCACTTTTTAAAACATACACAAAATGCATAATAACGATCCCCCTCGGCCATAGCCCGAGGCTACAGCTCTCAGCCGTAGCTGACGAGCGAGGCCTACGGGCGAGGCGCAATATTGCCTGGCTTATATATCCAGGTATTTTTTGACAACTATAAAGCTAGAAACCACTCCTACCCCTACCCCAAATAATAACTGTATTAAAACAAAAATCCATAAATTAGTCAAGAAATAGCCGTATAGGCTAAACCCTGGCATAACAATGGCAATTTTAGATGAAAACAAATAAGCAGACACCGCTGTAAGTAAAATACAAACAATAAATGCTAATAACCCATAAATTATGCCTTCCATTATAAAAGGACCTCTTACAAACCAATCTGATGCCCCTACAATGCGCATGGTGCTTATTTCCTCTTTTGAACTGTCTATGGCAAGCTTTACTGTATTAAACACCACCAAAATTGACAAGATAATCAATATCACACCAGCCAAAAGTCCATATCTATTTATATTGGAAGTAATGGCATATACTTTTTCAATTGTGTCCTTTTTTTGAGTATAGTCAACCTTGTAAATAAGATTGCTAAAATCAGATGTTTCTAGGGCATTGGAAATTTCCTCATACTGTGCAGGATCTCCATTTGTTGTTATGTTTAATGAAGGCAGAAATGGATTATCTCCCACTTCCTCTAGGGCCCTTTGGAGTACGGCGTTATCTTGGTGCTTTTCGCTGAAGACAGCAAAGGCCTGGTCACGAGAAACATATTCTATGCTCCTTATGTCTGGAGACATGCCGATTATTTTATCCTTGGCAGCCAAAATATCTTCTTCTGATGTACCGTCTAAAAAATAAGCTGTTATATCAATTTTATCGCGTATTTGGGAAGTAAGATAATTTGCAGCCCCCTGAAAGAAAAAAAGCCCTGTTGCCAGCATAATTGCCACCACTAGAATAAAAGTAGTTGCTATTGAAATACCTTTATTCCTACCAAAGTCATTAATTGCAAATTTAAAAACACGAGTAAAGCTTGTAAACATTTAATTTTACTTAAAGGCTAAATAATAAATTGTCCTTGTTTTTCATCTCTAATTACCCTGCCTCCAACTAGGGTAATCACTCTTTTTCCCAGTTTATTTACTGTCTCTCTATCATGAGTCAGCAAAATAACAGTGGTCCCGGCTTTGTTTATTTTTTCCAGAAGAAAAACCACTTCATAAGTATTGTACGGGTCCAAATTTCCTGTAGGCTCGTCAGCAATTATAATTTTGGGCTTGCTTACCAAGGCTCTGGCAATAGCCAGCCTTTGTTGCTCTCCTCCAGACAATTGTTTTGGAAAGTTATTCGTCTTCTCTTGTAACCCTATTAGCTCAAGAACTTTGGGAACTTCTTGTTTTATTTCGCCGTATCCGCGCCCCTCTACTTCCAAAACATATGCTACATTTTCATAAACTGTTTTTCCTGGTAAAAGTTTATAATCCTGATATATTCCGCTAATGCTTCTTCTAATGTTTTGTATTTCTGAAGAGCTGGCTGTGCGTAAATTTTTACCCTTAAAAAAAACATCCCCATAACTGGGTTCTTCCATGCCTAAAATAAGCCTGGTCAAAGTAGTCTTCCCTGCTCCTGATTTTCCTACTATGGAGACAAATTCACCTTCTTCTATTTCAAAAGACACTTCTTGCAAAACTGCTGTATTTGGAGGATATATTTTAGTTACTTTTTCAAATTTAATCATTTCTCTGTAATTTTATTTCGGCTTGAATAAAATCCTCAAGATTTCCATCAAGCACACTTTCTGCATCCGATGTTTCATACTGTGTGCGCAAGTCTTTTACCATTTTATAAGGATGTAAGACATAAGACCTTATCTGATTTCCCCATGAAGCTGAAATGACATCTCCTTTAATTTCTTTTATTTTTTCTTCCCTGTTTTCTTCCCTTAACTGGCTAAGCTTGGCGTACAAAATTTTTATTGCTCTTTCTTTATTTTTACCCTGCAATCGCTCTGTTTGGCAAGACACCACCAGCCCCGTAGGCAAATGCGTAATTCTTACTGCAGACTCGGTTTTATTCACATACTGTCCTCCAGGTCCTGAAGCGCGGAATGTATCCACTTTTAAATCTTCCTGCCTTATTTTCACATCGCTTTCTGATTCCTTTATCTCCGGCAAAACATTTACCAAAGCAAAAGATGTTTGTCTTAAGCTTTTTGCATTAAACGGTGACTGTCTTACTAGGCGATGCACTCCTGATTCTTTATTCAAAAATCCATATGCAAAGTTTCCTTTTATCTCCATAGTTACAGATTTTGTTCCTATTCTGCCTTCTGGACCTCCACCCTCGCCAAACGCCTGATGTAATATTTCAGACTTAAAGCCTTTTGCCGTGCAATAGCGCTCGTACATGCGCAAAAGCATTGTGGCCCAATCTTGAGAGTCTTGCCCGCCTGCTCCAGAAAAAATTTCCATTATGGCGTTACCTTTATCAAACTTTCCCGATAAAAAAACCTTGTTTTCTTCCTTTTCTATTTTTACTTTGAAATTATTATATCGTTTTTCCAAATCATTCTGCAAAATCTCATCAGATTTACTTAACTCGTTTAATTCTTTTAAGTCTGCCAACTCGCTTTCTAACAAACTTATTCCTTGCACATCTTCCTTCATAGAAGATATTTTTTGGCTTATATCTGCTGCCCTTTCATTATCCTTCCAGAAGTCAGGTTTTTGGGCTTCTGCCTCAAGATTTTTAATTTCCTTTTCGGTTTTATCTACATCAAAGGCAGTCCCGCAAATGCTGGAGGCTTTTTTCTAGCTCTTCAATTTGGAGAATTATGTCTGCCATGTTTTTATCTTAACATAATATTAATATAAAAAAAGAGAGCCGAAGGTGAGAATCGAACTCACGTCGATCGCTTACGAAGCGACTGCTTTACCACTAAGCTACATCGGCTGAATTTAGAGTTGCTCCCTGCCTGCCCTGCCTACCGGCAGGCAGGCGGCACTGGCAGGTGCCTCTGAGCTACTCCGGCTAATATTTATAAAACTTGAGCGGGTAACGGGAATCGAACCCGTGCCATATCCTTGGGAAGGATAAGTTCTACCACTGAACCATACCCGCAACTTAATTTTAAAGTATATATCAAAATCTGGATTTTATCCAGTTCCATGCCTGAGAAAACCATCCTGTCCAAACATCTTGTTGTACAGGGGCATCGCTTTGCTTTGGCTCAGGTGTAATAAATATCACTCCTGTTTCACCTGGCTTTTGTTCTCCCAATTGTTCATAAGCAATTTTTTCCAAATAATCAATATTATCTGAATTTGATATCTCCTTTTTTAATTCCTGATTATTTTTTTCTATACTGTCTATTTGCTTTTGGTATGCATTGATTTGAGAAATCAACTCCTTACGCTTTCTATAAATATTAAAGTCAACCAAAATAAGGGAAACCACAATCAAGATTAACGCAATTGCTAGAAAAGGCACCCATACACTGCTAAAAGAAAACCCTTCCTTTCTTTTTTTCCGAAAATTTGCTACCATAAATAAAAAATAAATTAAAATATGAAAATAAAAAGAAAAACTCTTTTCAAAGCCACCTGGATTTTTTTAATCAGCCTGGTAGCTATAAGCACTGTTTTGTTTCTTATAGCTCCGCTTCTCTAATTTTAACATAAAAAGCCTCCTTTTAAAAAGGAGGCTTTTTGAAAGTCCTAGGACGCCCCTACTGTGTTGACCGCCAATTCAAATGTATCAAGCACGCGTTTTGCTAAAGCTTCAGAAATCTTGAAATCAGGATTATACACAATAGAGTTTCTAGTTTCGTGCGCTATCCTTAAATCATTTGCCATGGAGTCTAAAATTTTTCCCGCCATAATCACCGATGACTCAAAATCCTTACCCTCATATCCTGCTTTTTCCAGTGTCTCCATAAAAAAGTCTTCCGCATCAATAACCGACAATTTGTAATCAGCTTCTGAGCCTGATTCTATTCTCCTTTTTATTTTGTTCCATTGTTTGGTTATTTCGCGAGCTCCATAAGCCTGCCAGGAAAAAAACTCTGTTACGTCTTCTAAAAACTTGTATTGTAACCATGAAGAGTTGAGCATAAAATAGACAACAAATGCCAGGAAAAACATGGCAAAACAAACAAAAATCAGCTTTATAGGAAAAAGCATGTCCTGAAGTTGAGGAGAGGAGATAAAATATATAAAATCTGTAATCCCTAAAGAATTATAAATAGAATTCCAAAAGTCCATTGCCCTATTATAACATCTTTTCCAGTTTTGATGCTATAGACAGAATTTTATTTTCTTGAAAATGATTTCCTATAATCTGTAAACCCACGGGCAATTCCCCTATTTTCCCCACGGGTAAAGAAAGCCCGGGTAACCCTGCTAGATTCAAAGAAACTGTATAAATATCCATTAAATACATAGAAAGAGGGTCATCTGTCCTTTCACCTATTTTGATAGCAGGCACAGGAGAAACTGGCGTAAATATGAGGTCTACTTTTTCCCGCCCGTGGCGAGGCTCGCCTTCGGTGGCAAACGCTTTTACAAAGTCCTGTTTTATCAGTTGTCTTACTTCTTGGGCTTTTTTATAATAAGCATCATAATATCCAGACGACAAAGTATAAGTACCTATCATTATTCTGCGTTTTACTTCTGCACCAAACCCTTGTCCTTTTGATTTTAAATAAACATCCAACAGGTCCTCGCCGTCTGAAGATAAGCCGTATTTTATGCCGTCAAACCTGGCCAGATTAGCTGAAGCTTCTGATGGAGCTATAATATAATAGCAAGCTAGGGCAAATTCTACACTTGGCAAACTTATCTCAACTATTTTGGCGCCCTGATCTTCTGCTTTTTTAATGGCACTTTTGATTATTTTTTCAACTTCAGGGTCTATGCCTTTCACAAAGTATTCTTTTGGCACACCAATTTTTAGTCCTTTTAAACCTACAGCTAGGTCCTTATACTCATAATCAGCCGAGGTGGCATCCATTTTGTCTTTACCAGAAATTGCTTTAAAAACAATTTCTGCATCCTCAACATTTTTTGCAATAGGTCCTATTTGGTCTAATGAGGAACCAAAAGCTATAAGCCCATATCGAGACACCGCTCCATAAGTTGGTTTTAACCCCACATCACCACAAAATGACGCAGGAAGTCTTATAGAGCCTCCTGTATCAGATCCCAGCGCATAGCAGGATTGTTTTGAGGCCACAGCAGCTGCAGATCCTGAAGAGCTTCCACCAGCCACACGGGTATTATCGTGAGGATTTTTGGTTACCCCAAAAGCGGAATTTTCACCAGAACCCCCCATGGCAAATTCATCTAAATTTGTTTTACCCAGAATAACACTCCCCTGCTCCTTCAATTTTTTAATTACAGTTGCATCGTATGGTGCTATATAATTTTCCAAAATTTTAGAAGCTGAAGTACATTTTTGGCCTTCGACTAAAATAGCATCCTTAATGGCACAAGGCACTCCAGTCAACTCTCCAAAATCACCTGACTTTATTTTTCCATCAGCCAGTTCTGCTTCTTTTAGGGCCGATTCTTGTGCTACAGATAAAAAGGCATTTAGATTTTTATCTAACTTTTTTATGTTTTCTAGATAAGCCTTTGTAAGCTCAACCGAAGAAAAGTCTTTATTTGTAAGGCCTTCATGGGCCTGTTTAATTGTTAAGCTAGTCAAATCCATTACAATATATTTTTTACCTTGATGTAGCCATCTTTTTTATCTGGAGCAGCTTCTATAATTTTATCTATAACTGGGCTATGGATTGCCTCGTCTAATCTTAAATGCTTATTATCTGCCCGTGCTACCTCGCTCTTTTTTGGTTTAGGCGCTTTCTTTAACAAATCAAAATAATCTAAAATTTCAGACAAATCTTTTTGCATTTTTTTAATCTCATCTTCTGCTAATTCCAATCTGGCCAATTTTGCTATATGTTGTACTTCCTCCTTTAAAATCATCTTGTCCTATTTCTTACTAGGTAATTAAAATTATAAAAATAATTATTCCACAACTTGTCGTTTGACTTGTAAATATTTTCAAAATAAAAATAATCTGCAAGCATTTCTCTAACTCTCAACAGTTCTTTTATCCTTTTTTTATTTTTGGGATCGACTATTGTAAAATCCAGTAATTCCAGTCCTTTATCAAAATATAATCGACTCGTTTTTTTATCTTTTCCCTTCCAGTTTATAGCTCGCCCGATATCTGCCCCAATGTTGGCCATCTGTTCTGGCAAAGAAAATTTTCTCCATCTGTTTTCAAATTCCTTATCAAAAGTCATTTAATAAGATTTATGACAATTTTTACTATTTTATTTCTTATTTCCGAGCTTTCTACTCCTCTAGTACGGTTTCCAAAAGCCGGTTTTAAATTTATCATTGAATCAAATTCTATAAAACCTTCGCCTTCAAAATCTGGATGAATGTTTATACCCCATAAATTTTTAGGCTCACAATTTTCCTTTTCAATTAAAAGCTGCTCTAGATCTACGTGCAGTTCAGCATCAACTGCCATAATATCCTTTTCGATATCAACAACAGCCTTTACGAGATTTTCATACATCCTTTTTGTCATATCCTTTAGTTCTGCAATTTCAATTTTATCCTTAACAACTTTCATATCTTTTATTGAAATTTTTATGTGGGGACCATTTCGTCTTCTTCCCTAGACATTACGTCAGCTAAAGTATCCATGTTTTCTATGGCTATGCCTGCTCCCCTAACCACCGAAGTTAAAGGGTCGTCAATAATTCTGCACGGCATCTTGGTCTCTTTGGAGATAAGAACATCCAGCCCGCGTAACAAGCTGCCACCACCCGCCAAATAAATTCCATTGGACATCACGTCAGCTAAAAGCTCGGGAGGCGTTTCTTCAATAGTGGTTTTTATGGCAGATATAATTTGTTTTACAGAGCGATCTAGGGCCCTTTGAATGTCATCATTAAATACTACTACTTCTTCTGGCAAACCTGTCACCAAATTTCTGCCACGCATAGGCATTTCGCTTTTTTCTTTCAAAGGCATAGCAGACCCAATGGCTATTTTAATAGATTCAGCTGTTCTTTCCCCAATTAAAAGCTTATACTCTTTCTGTGCAAATTGTACAATATCATCATTTAGTTTATCCCCGGCCACCCTTAAGCTTCTATACGCTACAATACCTCCCAAAGATATTACCGCTACTTCTGTGGTACCTCCTCCTATATCCACAATAAAATTTCCCCCAGCATCCTGTATGGGAAGATTGGCTCCAATGGCAGAAGCTAAGGGTTCTTCAATCAAAAATACTGTCCTAGCCCCAGCGTTTTTGGCGGCATCTCTAACAGCTTTTCTCTCTACTTCTGTAACTCCGCAGGGTATACCAATAATAATTCTAGGCAAATACCCAAGTCCAAACATTTTTTTGCTGGAATTAGCAGCTTTTTCTATAAAGTATTTGAGCATTTGCTCAGTTACTTCAAAATCTGAAATCACTCCATTTACCAAGGGTCGTGTAGCTGAAATATATGAAGGAGTGCGCCCCACCATTTTTTTAGCTTCTTCCCCAATAGCTAAAATTTGCCCAGTTTTGGTGTTTACTGCCACTACAGAAGGCTCGTTTATTATAATGCCTCGGTCTTTTACATAAACCAAAGAATTTACTGTCCCCAAATCAATCGCCATATCCACAGACAAAAACGAAAAAAGTCTACTTATTTTCATTGCTAATTAAAATTTCAATTTGTTAATTTTTACCAGCTTTGCTTGGAATTTTGCCCTTTCTTTTACCTCTACAGAGTTTGTCTTTAAAGTTTTTTCTGACACTACTACTCTGTATGGAATACCCAACAAATCTGCCTCTGCAAATTTTTCACCTACAGATTTATCTGCCCTATCGTCATATACTACCTCAATATTATTTTTTAGTAAACTTGTGTATAACTTTTCAGTCGCTGTTTTTACTTTTTTGCTATCTCCTATAGGAATTAAGTGAACTAAAAATGGAGCCACTTCCTTTGGCCATATAATACCTTTCTCATCATGATTTACTTCTACAATAGTCCCCAAAAGCCTTCCCAAGCCTATGCCATAGCACCCCATCAAAACAGGTTTTTCCACACCGTCTTTATCTTTAAATTTTAGGTCAAAAGGAGTTGAATATTTGGTGCCCATTTTGAATATATTCCCCACTTCAATTCCCTTCTTTTCCTCGTAATCAGAAGTTCCGCATTTTGGGCAACCCTTATTTTCTTCTATTATTTCCTTGTTAATAGCTGTTTGGCACTTTTTACAAACATAAATAATATCCTCGCCTGCTCCCGTAAGCGTTTGAAATTCATCAGAATATTTTGCAAAGCTTCCTCCAGATGCCAATGTTCTATAAGTCATTGGGTCTTTACCGCCTTTTAAAATTCCACATTCTTTGAAAATACTAAGATAAGCTTTTGCAACTTTTTCGTAATATTTGTCCAAATCTTCTTGAGTTGCGTGAAATGAATACAAATCTTTCATCATAAACTCGCGGGTTCTCAAAATACCAGATTTTGCCCGCAACTCATTTCTAAATTTATTTTGTATGTGAAACGCATAAAAAGGCAGATCCTTATATGAGAAAACAATTTTCTTTGCCAAGGGAGCAATGATTTCCTCGTGAGTAGGAGCTAAAGCATACTCCTTATCCCCTGCTCCTTTTAGCTTAAAAAGAATATCTAGGCTCTCCCATCTGCCGGTTTTTTGCCAATTTTCCTTTGGATTCAAAGCTGGCATCAGCATTTCTTGCCCGTCTGCCGCTTCCATATTTTTTCTAATTATATTCTCTATTTTTTTAAGCACGCGAAATCCCAAAGGCAAAAAAGTATAAACTCCTGCCATTAACTGATCCACATATCCTGCCCTGGTTAGCAAATCATGCGAAACAGCCTCCGTCTCCGCAGATTTATTCTTATTAGCCCTATAAAATAATTTAGATTGAAGCATAAAATTATTTATAATTTTTTATTTATTGGGTGAAGGCGGATTTTAAATAATCTACCACGCGAGGTATATCAAATTTTATTGTGATAAAAATTGAAAGCGCAATAAGAATTAGAAAAAACACAACTGTTATATTTTGCTCTATTCTAGCTGAAACGGGCTTGCCTTTAATTTTTTCTATAGCCAAGAATATCAGCTTTCCACCGTCTAAGGCTGGTATGGGGAACAAATTAAATATGGCTATAAACACAGAAATTAGACCTATAAAATACAAGAAAAATCCTATTCCGTAACTGGCGGCATTTGCCAAAAATATTGTAATACCAAGCGGTCCGGCAAAAGAAGCACCCTCGGGCGCGCCTTTTCCAGTAAGTAAATTAGCAAACACAAGATAAAGCCCCTTTAGGCTTTCTATAGTGGTGGTCCAGGTAAATTTTACGCCTTGTACAGGAGCTAAATACCAAGGATATTTTTGAATTAAAGTAGCCATTCTTTCTAACCCAATCCCCACAGCCCCTTGCCCCGCAGGAGGATTTGCACGTGGACTCAGGTTAACGCTCAGGTCCTGGCCGTCTCTTTCTACTGTCATAACAATCTCTTCTCCTGTGTGGCTTTTTATAAAGTCTTGGAAGGTTTGGATTTTGTCTACCTTTACCACCTCTGGCCCAACGTCTGCGCTTTCGTATTTATGGCTTTGCACTTGTAAAATTGTGTCTCCAGCCCGTAATCCTGCCATAGAAGCAGGAGAATCTGAAGATACGGAAATAATTTTTACTTGAGGATTTGTAACGCCTGCAACATCCTGGTCGCCAATAGGCAAATCAGCTCCTATGCCAAAAACTATTGAAAAAATAATCATAGCTGCAATCCAAAACGCTGCCACACCTCCTATGACTATCAATACTCTTTGCCAAATTTTAAGGTGAGTAAAACTGCGATAATCATCCACTCCCCCTTCTTCACCATAAATTCTTACAAAAGCTCCTAGCGGAAGCCAGTTTATAGAATAAATAGTCTCACCAAATTTTTTACCCAAAATTCTGGGAGGATACCCTATCCCAAACTCTTCCACTCTCACGCCAAATTTTTTGGCTATTATAAAATGCCCAAACTCATGGATAATCATTAAGATTATCAGGCTCAAAAACGCGGCTATTAAGATAAGAATTGATGAAATTATCATAATAAATGAGATTTAAGAAATTTCGGTTTTCTTTTTTTCTACTAAATTTTTTACCATATATAATAGATTTACTCTTTTTTTTGATACCTATTTTTGAATTAGTTTTAAAAATATTATTAAGTTCAAAATTAATATGTTCTACAAAATCCCTGTTAATACTAGCTAATCCAAAAGTATGAAACTTACTAATCCACGCATCTCCTAATAAATTACCATTTACAATATCTATAAAAACAATATTTAATAAAATTTTATCAATATCCAATTCCTTAATTCCCAATTGGGCTAATGTATGAGCTTTAGAAATTGATTCTTTACTCAAAGACAATCCTTGTTTCTTAATTTGTCCTCGAATGCCAGAATAGCTTCTATTGGGTAAAAGTTCCATCATTTCAGATAAAGTTAAATCCGTATTTTTAATTATTTCAATTTCCCTATTTGTCCAAAAATATTTATTCATAATAATTTCCTTTTAAAAAGTTCTCCCATAACATTCTAAAAGCAAATGATAAATACCTTTATTTATTTTTAAAATTTT
>Ga0172381_10005316_pt1 | contig 13108 bp, 19 predicted proteins | sample Leawel6488metaG_FD_119754 | JGI IMG/M metagenome (GOLD analysis project Ga0172381, IMG submission 119754) | Leachate microbial communities from a municipal landfill in Southern Ontario, Canada - Leachate well 64-88 metaG | ecosystem: Engineered > Solid waste > Landfill > Unclassified | place... | reverse complement strand
CCACGGAATCCATAATGATGGATGAATAAATAATAACCATAGTAACCAAAACGTATAAATAGCAAGCAGGTTATTAACTTTTTAGGAGGTAAGAAAGTATGGTATTGTCTAGCGAGGAATTGAGTCTGTTACACGGACTTATAAACGGTATCCAGAACACAACCACGTATGGATACGAAGTAGCGGTAAAAGGTACGATTGTGGATGGTATAGCAACTTTTGTAACTGGATTAATTACTATCATTGCAACCATATACGTTGCAAAAAAGATGTATACTTGGGCTGAAATAGCGGATAAAGAGCGACCTACGTATGATAAAGGATTTCCATATGCATTGGCGGTAGTTGGAGTTATAGCCGCATTATTAGTATTTGCAATAGCATCAGGATCCGTTATTTATGACCCATTCATGAAGATATTTGCACCTGAATATATTGTAATTAAGCAAGTATTAGCTGCGGCTGCAAGTGCTGCAACTTGAAGTTAATCATTTTTATTTTTCTTATCTATAGTAGTTAAGGAGCTAATTTTATGGGCCGTATTAATCAAGAAAAATTTGATTTACTTATAATAGAACTGCTACATGATTGCGTTAATCTAGCCGAATGCGATTGTGATTGTTGTAACCAATTATGCATTCTCTATCAAAAACTTAAGGAACAAAATATAGAAAATACTCCCGGTATCATGAATACCTTGCGAGAAATGGTACTAGATGAATTTATTGCTAGAGACAATGCAGTTAGGAATGGTCCAAGATATAATGAGTTGTCGCCACAAGATTATTATAATATACTGTCAAATAAGCATTACTTCCGGCTAGATATCGATAATGAATTGTATGCAATATATTAAGAGTTATTTATGAAATTTCAATTAATTTCGACAAAATATCGGAATAGTTATAATGGTCCAGTAGTTACAGTTTATGGTCGAGATGAGCAAGGTAAATCAGTTCAGCATGATATTTCCGGATTTAGACCATATTTTTATATATTACCAAATAATACGAAAAATGCTAGGCAACTTTTACGCGAAAGACCTGAAGTAACGGACGTATTTGAAGAATATAAATACTTGCCAAACGGATATCAACAAGAACGCACGGAAGTTCTACAAGTATATGTTAATAAGCCAAGTGATGTTCCAGTATTGCGAGATGCATTAAAAGGTCATAAGGATATTAAAGAAATTTATGAAGCCGATATTTTGTATGCAACTGCTAGATTTCTAACAGATAACGACCTATATGGTATGAAATGGGTCGAAGTATCTGGAAATAATATACAGCCATTACACGATATCATTGAAAATGCTCCATTACGTTTTCTTGGCGTGGATATTGAAGTACTTCCTCCTGAAGTAGGAGTTCCGTTATCAGAACGAGATCCAATAACGATTATTTCGATTAGCTTCAATGATCAGAAAACGTTAGTGCTCGTAGCAAAACCGGGGCAAGACGCCGAAACCATTAAGTATTTTCCAGACGAGTTCTGGATGCTATCAACCTTCATGGATATATTTAAAGAGTATGATCCAGATGTTGTGATGGCATTTAACGGTGATAATTTTGACTTTCCGTATATTGAGAAGCGACTAGAAGTACTAGGTATTGCGAATGATCTGGGCCGAGATGGAACTCCATTTCAGATAAGAGCTTTCGGTGCAAGCAAAGAAGTTAATATGACTGGACGAGCTTATATAGATTTACTTAATGCGATTAAATTAAATTACTCGTTGGCTTCTTACAGTCTAGACAATGTTTCTAAAACGTTGCTTAATCGACCAAAGTTAGATATTAAAGCAAGTGAAATGAGAGAAATTTGGCTCAGTGGTTCCGAAAGCCGTTTGCAAAGATTTCTAGAGTATGCAGGAAGAGATGCCGACCTTCTTCAAGATATTATAAACGAATTGAAATTAATAGACCGATATATTAACATTAGTAAAGATTGCGGTCTTTTACTTCATGAAACTATTAATGGTGGACAATCCCGTCGTATAGAATCGATGCTATTGCGAGAATTCTATAAAGAGGGACGACTCTGGCCGCTTAACGATAAAGACAAGAAAGTTGAGAAAGTAACTGGCGGTAAAGTACTTGATTCAGAACGGGGACTACACGAAAACCTAATCATTATGGACTATAAGAGTCTTTATCCGTCTGCTATCAGAGCCTACAACATATGTTGGTCATCAATTATAAATGAAAAGGAAACTTCCGTTAAAACGATACTAGCTCCCAATGGAGTTCGATATACAGATCATACTGTATACGAAGGTATAATGCCTAGGATCCTAACTAAATTGTATAACAAAAGAGTAGAATTGAAAAAGCTAATGAAGTCATGTAGTGACAAAAACGAAAGAGAATTCTACGATAATCAACAATACAGCGTGAAAATATTGTTAAATAGTTTTTATGGATACACCGGGGCTCTGCGTGGTCGTCTTTACGATCCAAGACTAGCAAATTCTGTTACATCCGTTGGCCGTATGGCAATTCAGTTGACTAAAAAAACTGCTGAAGAACTTGTGGATTGTCACGTGGTTGGTGGAGATACAGATTCGGTATTCATTAGGTTAAATAAAGTAACGGATCCAGATGAGAGTAAGAAATGCGCTAAAATAATTCACGATAGTATGCTTACTAAGTTACCACCTCCAATGGAAATTGATTTCGAATGTTTTGCTAAGCGTGCTATTATTTTTGAGAAAAAACGTTACGCGATGTGGATATTTGAACAAGGAAAAGATGGCTGGAAAGACAAGATCAAGTACCGGGGAATTGAAACACGCCGGAGAGATTGGGTTTCGCTAGTTGGCGAAAGCATGGATAAAGTACTACATCTGATCTTATGCGAAGGTAAGGTAGAAGAAGCATGGAAATATACTAATGAAGTTATTCTGTCCGTGAAGGGCCTTATGGACATTAGAACCAACTTAGATTTAGCAGAGAAATTAGTGCTTAGTCGCAAAATTGGTAACATCGAAGGTTATACTAATATTCAACCGCATGTAACTTGCTACAAGAAAATGAAGGCTCGTAATGAAACACTACCAGGCCTAGGAGACCGTATTCGTTATATGGCTTTGCCTGGAGCTTCTAAAGACGGTATAAGCCTGATGGTAGATACTCCAGAACGTATTAAAGAGACTGATGGCCGTATTGACAATACTTTTTATATAGAACATCAATTGCTGCCTCCTCTAGAAAGAGTATTCTCAGCAATAGGCATAGATATTACAACAGGAAAGAAAAAACTTGTCGAAGCTAGTCTTTTTGGATTCGAAAGCATTGCACCAAAAGAGTTAAATACTAAAAAAGAAAAGGTTGTTATACAAAAGAAGCCAAAGATGGGATTATTTTCTTTTAGTTAAGGAGGAATAATATTACTAAAAACTACGTTAAGATTGGTCCGATTGGTTTAACAGCACGGCAATATGAAATTTTTAGATGTTTACCATTTATATTAATAGGCATATTTGGATATTCAATGTATTTATTACTTATCAGTATATTAAGTACAATAAACGTATATTATAAAGAGAAAGCTGGATATTACGATGACCCATATAATTATTAGGAATAGTTATGTATAGTATCGGAATTGTTGGTCATGGCAGAGACAAATTTAATGAACGTACAGAACTATTAGCAAAAGATATAATTCGTGATATATTATATAATGCGATTAAAACTTATGAAGATATTGTTATTGTTTCTGGTCATTCTCCAGTTGGCGGAATAGATATATGGGCGGAAGAAATAGCAATGGAACTAAATCTATTATTGGATATAAAGTCTCCTCGGCAAATGATATGGGATTCTGAATATGGCTTTAAGCAACGTAACTTAGATATAGCCAGATCTTCTGATATAGTACATGTAATTCTAGTAGAAAAATATCCAGATAATTATACAGGACAAAAATTTAAACTCTGTTATCATTGTAAAACATCTGATCATGTAAAGTCTGGAGGATGCTGGACAGGTAAAAAGGCCAAAGAATTAGGTAAAGAAGTTATCTGGCATATTATAAAATAATACGGAGGTATTGATACGGCAGAAGAAATTGAAAAAAGGCTCCAAATTTCTCGTAACGACAAACGGTCACTTACGGAAATATTACAACTTGACGGAGATTCTATTAAGGAAATTGCAATTACATTTATTTCCGGGAATGTAATGATAATAAGGTAGTGATATAGTGACTTGTATAGTAGGACTAATTGATAATAACACGATATATTTAGGTAGTGACTCGTGTATAAGTTCTAGTGCATTTAAATTTTATACACCTTCATACACTAAGGTATTTTTGCGTCAAAACATATTATTTGGTATTTCAGGCGACGTTCGTTATAATGATATAATAAAATATCGTTTGAGTGTACCTTATCACAGGGAAGATAAAACTAATATTGAATATTTATGCACGGATTTTATAGATAGCTTAAGACAGGCATTAGAAAAAGCAAAATATTCACTAGAAGAAGATGCAGTGGCTTCCGTTCCGTATAAGTCAACATTATTATTAGGCTATCGAAATAAACTATATTGTATATTTTATGATTATTCCGTGCTCGAATTTAGTGACTTTTACTCAATTGGATCTGGTAGTGATTTTGTATTAGGTTCGTTAGAAACCACTAAAAATTTAGGATTTGATCCAAAGAAACGTATTGAGTTAGCATTAGAAGCAGCATGCAAATTCAGTGTTGGATGTGCGCTGCCATTTAATATAATTGAGCAGGAGACATTACAATGACCTGGAAACCTTATTGTTATGACGATAAATGTAAAGTTTATACAGAAAATGATAAAGTTAAGCCTACTCATGGACCATGTTGTACTTGTCAGGATTGTGGTCATGATCACGATAACTGTATTTGTCAATTTTTTGAGGAACCTTGCTTAAGTTGTCCATATAGATCGTAACCAAAACCTTTAAATACTAAAACATTATTTTATTTTTAGATTATCATGTCAAATTTTCTAGACGAACAATTTAGCCAGATGGATCTTATTGTAACTAGTTTCAAGGAAGATATAACAACCTTAGATGATATTGTTCGCAGTTGGGAGGAACTACCAAATGGATCGGTAACAGAATTATCCGAAATTATAAAGTCTAAAATTAAAAATAAAACTACTATAGAAATTTATCAAGACGAGCAAGGTCAATACTTATTGGATTTGAAGTTCGCTCCAATCAACATCTTATGGCAGTTACAAGTAAGTTACAATAAAACCAAATAACACCAAAACGTATAAATACTTCTACACTAATGTGATATTTGTTAATAATACCTAATAGGAGATGAATATATTGGCGAGACCCATAACTGCAGAAGAGTTCGTAAGAAAGATAGAAAGCAGTCAATCTGTCGAACAAAGATCTATTGGTAGCAATCTAACTTATCGTCCTACCTTAATAGATGGTGCCGATTTTGATACCGTGACAAGAGGATTACTAACTCTCGTTCCATCGTATTTTGACATATCGAGAGTTACACGAGGCGGAAAAGCTATAGTATCTACCAGATCTCATAGTATTAAGAAAAATTTGGCTAAATGTGTTGTCCCAGAACTAAATTCTCATGCGTTCGAGAAAGAAATGAAGGCATTAGAAAGTTGTGGAGAAGTCAAGCATATAATAGGACGTGTAGAAAAGATTAATGAAGTATTAGGTACTATTAAGTATCATAAGGTAAATATATATGCAAAGTCTTCTGCACCAGATATCGCTATTCCTACACATCGACCGCGAACCACTAGCAGACGACACTCGGACACCATGATTAATAGAATATATAATATTCTACCTGATTGCTTATCCAGTAACCAACGAGTTGGTACTTCTAAATGGTGTGCAGAACAATTAGGTATTGATATCAGAGATAGGTCTGCTTATAGTGCCGTCAGAACCGCATTATTCAGTATGGCTCATTCTGATATAATAAAAAGCAGACTTTCAAACATCAGTCGAGGTGAAAATCGCCGTAACCCAAGGATATATTGGAAATAATAAATAATTTTTAACTTATAAAACCAAATTTTTTATATTATTTTACTATTTTTAAGAGGTTTATTATGAGAAAGGACGTACAACCATTATCTGAATGGTCATTTGACCAAATGAATAGACTATATAATACACTTGGAAAATCTTTTAGAGCATGCGGACGTGAACTAGATTGCGCATCGTCTACTTTCCAAAAATATTATAATAATAAATTAGAATTAGAAGGAATTAAATCCGAAGAAGTGATACCAGTAACTATGGCAAACGTTCCGAAGTTAATCGCTAAGAACAAGAAAGTTACTAAATCGGCGGGTTCTGGTTTATTTTTGAATCCTGATTCCATGAAGGTAGCTGTCCTGGACATAGAAACGACGTCCCTAAAGTCGGATTTCGGTATCATGCTATGTGCCGTTATACGAACGTATGGCTCCAGAGAGGATCCAAAGGTCTTTAGAATTAATTTATCCAATCCTAGTCTAGTGGAAGCAGAAAAAGAAATTCTAATACAATTAAATGAAGAATTAACTACTTATGATGGTCTGATAACGTATTTTGGAAATAGATTCGATATTCCGTTTATAAGAACCAGGGCACTTTATCATGGAATCCAACCGTTAAAGAAGACGAAATCACTAGATTTATATTTTACTGTGAAACGAGTAACAAATCCGTCTACTAGACGATTAGAACGTATAAATCAGATCTTACAGGTATCTAATCCAGATGCTTCTCCTGATAAAACAAAATTAGGCTTAATAGAATGGAATAATGTTGTATTGAATAGGGATAATAGTGCATTGGACTATATTGTGACTCATTGTATTGCTGATATCATGATTTTGGAAAATGTGGTTAATAAGTTTATCGACTTTATTCCGGATAGAATTATGAGAAGCTGAGATTATGTCACTAAATTTTTTAGTTGAATCGATTAAAAATTCGCCAATTATAAAAAAAGGATTATACTCATATTTTGTTCATCCATTTACCGACGGAGCCTTACCAATAGAACCAGAAAAACTTTTTAAAACCGCCAACCGATTATGTGATATCATAGAAATTGATATAAATCCGTCTAATATAGATTACATCATCGCGCCTGAAGCAATGGCTCTACCAATTGCAACCATAGCCAGTGATATGTTAGATATACCTTGTATTGTAGCACGAAAACGTCAATATGGTTTACCCGGAGAACTAACCATCCATCAAGTCACTGGATATTCCGAATCCTTAATGTATATTAATAGCCTTAAGCCAGGACATAAAGTAATTATCATCGATGATGTTGTTAGTACAGGAGGCACGCTAAAGGCAATCATTGACGTATTAAAAGCCAATAACATTAATGTAATTGGCTCGTATACAATCATTGAGAAAGATGGCGCTGCAAAACGATTACGAGATCAAGGATATAATGTCAAGTCCTTAGTCAACGTAGTCATGGGAAAGGATTGTATTAAAGAAGTTATTCCATCTAAATAATATTTTTTTAACTGGACGTGATCTTCATTTTGTTACCGAGACCAGACAAGCCGTTTTCAGAATTTACGTCGTGGGATTTAATTAGAATTTATACACGTACCCAAAATTTTTCAGATGCTGCTAAACTTGTCAAAGTTTCTAGATATACATGGTGTCAAGCCTGGTATAATGCCGGCCTACCATCTCCAAAAACCACCCGAATCGATAATATAGAAAGCGATTTACCTCGATATTCTGTGGCTGTAATTTCCGATATGCACTGGGGATCAATCTACCAACAGAAAACTATATTCAATTCATTTATACAAGATTGTCTAGAAAGAAACATAAAATATTTAATCGGAATGGGAGACAGCATTGAGGGACTAATGTCACGACCCAATCATGAACAGTCTCGATTCTTACATTCCATACCAGAGTATGAAGAATATTTTTTGAATAATTACCCTATATTTGAAAATAGTATTCTCATTAATGGTAACCACGAAGTTAGCTTACAAAAGTATCAGGAACGTTATAATTTTGCAAAAGAAATGTCTGAAAAGAGATCCGATCTAACGTATGTTAAGCAAGGTACTGTAATCGAAGGTCCTGGTGGAGTTAAAATTTGTTTGCATCATGGAGGAGGCTCCTGTGAATCTAGAGGCGAGAGTCGTAACCGACGTATGAAAAACAGAACACTCCAATTGATGTCTGAAGGAAGTTGTGCGCCTATAATGATATTTGGCCATTGTCACAGGATTTCTGTCCTGCAAAACTTCATGAATGCAATGGTAATCGGAGTCGGTTGTTTTTGTGCACCAGATGAATTTACCGTAAGTAGATTTGGAAGTGTTGACATAGCAGGCCTTATCCTTAGTTACCAAGTAGATGAGAATAAACATCCAATAAACATAAAGTTAGACTGGCGATTCGCAAACGAATACGGAGGAATAATAAAAGATGACTATTAAAATAACTAAAATGATAAATACTGCAAAATATTATACTAAGAAACCTATACCAATAAGAGCAATTCAAATAGATGAATCATTTGAAGTTGTTACTTTAGAAGGTATTATGACTGGTAAACCAGGAGATTATCTCATGGAAGGTATTAAAGGTGAACTATATCCATGCGATAAAACAATTTTCGAAGAAAGTTATGAAGAGGTTATTGGTTAATCCTTCAACCAAAACCTTTAAATATAGTAAAATTAACAAAATATTATAGGTGATAGTATGCTAAATAAACTATTAATTAGTTTTAGATTACGAAATCCAGATATTCATGACATTATTGATAAAATTATGACAAGTAACTTTACTAAAGAAGAATTAAATTACTTATATAAAGTAGGTCCATTATTTTATACCATACCGTCTACTGGAAATGCTATTAAGCTAGATTACCGAAAAGATTTTTGCAACGCCTGCGTTATCGAAATTCAATATAATTCTCAATATTGTATACCAAACGAAAAAGATTTAATTAAATATCTACCGGAAGTTAAAATAGCTATTCAAGAATGCAAATCACGATTACCTGAATTAATATTGGAATATAATAGCCGAAAGCAATTACAGCAAGAGATGCAACAAGAACAGTCTCAATGCATCAAGAAACTATGGAAGATGGTTAAGTGACCTCTGGAGATATTGGAATTATCATATTCTACTTTTTAGGCATATGTTCTTTTATTATAATATCTCTTGTAACCATATATTGCATATACATGGGAATTATAACACACGATTTATTATCCATCGGAGTCGGATTATTCAGCGCATTATTCTGGGGATCATTAATTATGGTAACATTTGATAATAACTAGGGAGGAATCAACCATTGGAAAGCCACCTGACTCAGAACGCTTTTGTCTGAGTTGCAAAAAGAAAACCGTCTGGCACTATAATCCTGTAGTAGGACACTCACGTTGCACGGAATGCGGAGGGTCTTACTGTACCAAGGAAGAAGTGCCAGAAGAAAAAATCGAAGAGATTGCAAGAAAAATGATGCCGTGGATTAAGAGTTGATGATATGTCGTTAAATAAAATAGATAAAATTAATAAAATAATAGATTATATATTTATATTAAATATGTTTTGTCTTAGTATAATTCTTATATATTATGGAACTTATATGCCGGCATCAGTATTTGGATTTATAGGATTTTATGAATTCTATTTGAGGATACCTTAATGGCAAAGAAACGTATCATACGCAGTGAAGAATATATAGCAAAACTTCGTATGAGAAAACTTAGTGACGAAGCAAAAAGAAAAATAAGTGAAGCTAATAAAAATCCGTCAAAAGAAACTCGCATGAAGATGTCTTTAGCTAGGAAAGGTAAGAAATTTTCATTAGAAGCACGTCAACGTATGTCGAAAGCCCAATCTGGGGAAAATAATCCTAATTACGGCAAGCATAGACCTCAATACGTTAAAGATGCAATTTCAAAAGCTCAGAAAGGACATAAAACTAGTTTAGAAACCCGTAAGAAAATTTCCGATGCAAATAAAGGAGAGAAAAACGGTGCTTGGAAGAATGGAGCACGAAAACATAAATATTGTTTTTTATTTAATAATGATTTTAGGTTACATATAAGAAAAAAATTTGGTTATACTTGTTATTTATGTGGAGCAAAAGAACCGGAAAATAGAAATCATAGTGTCCATCATATAGATTACAATAAAAATTCTATTTGCAACGGCAAAGAATGGGGATTTGTCTTATTATGTACTTCATGTAATGTTAAAGCAAATACTAATAGATGGTATTGGTTTAATTTATTAATTAATTACTGGTTAGAAATTTCGGATTGTGTTTATAATGGAGGTATATAAATGTTGTATTTTGATCTCGACGGTGTACTCCGTGAATTTGGTACTTATATTCTAGGCTATGAACCGACCCATTGGGATGCTACTAAAGACGGCAAAACCGTAATCGAAATCGTAAATGAACATCCAGAAATCTGTTTATATTGCCCGGAAACAAAATACCTCAAGATAGTCAACGAATACATGGACAAGATTACAGTTATTTCCAATCAACTTCCAAGTTGGATGCCTTTTACCAACAAATGGCTTAATAATCATATTAAAATACCATATGAGGTAATTTATACTAGTGGACCTAAAGAAAAGTTAGCGATGCTAAAGCCTGGCGATTATATCGTGGAGGACTACCCATGTTTTGATAATTATTCCCAAGTAGCTTTAATTAATTATGCATATAATAGGCATTTGGACGTACCAATCCGTATTTCAAACACAGAAGATCTAGAACGATTTTTATTGTCGTTTGATGATATTTATGAGAGAGTAATTTAGCATGCCTACTTTTTTGAAATGCAAACGATGTGGACGTCTCCTTAAGGACCCTACTAGTCAGGCATTGGGCTATGGTCCGACGTGTTTTAAGAAGGTCCGTAACGATGAACTTGTGCAAACTGATTTATTTGCCTTTGAAACGGAGCGTGATTAATTGAATAATAACATTACTAATATCTATAATGATATTAAATTACATCCATTAGAATATCTTACGATGTTAGTTGCTGTATTAGGTGCAACATTTTCTTCTGATATCAGTGCTTCTTGGAGGGGGCTCGGTTTTTTTCTATGGATCGGTTCAAATGGCTATATGTTAATAGGTTTTTTAAAAGCAAAAAATATACCTTATTCAATATTATTCATTTTATATGAATGTATGAATATAAGAGGAGTCTTGAATTCTTGGTATGCATAAAAGAAAGTGGTATAATGACAAATAAACCATATAGTAAAAAATATAATAATAAAAGTTGGTTAGAAGAACAAAATAATGTACTCAAAAGACATGTTAATGAAATAGCAGATGAAATTGGTTGCACTCCCGCAACAGTAAGTAGATGGATGAAAAGTTATGGTATTATACCAATCAGAAAATATAATGGAAGGTCTGGCCCCGAAAATCCGATGTACGGAAAGAGAGGAAAATTAAGTCCGAATTACGGTAGACATATGTCTGAAGAGAACAAAAAGAAAATGTCGGAACGTATGATAGGAAAATATGCTGGTGATCTTAATCCAGCAAAACGTCCAGAAGTTCGTGCTAAGTTACACAAGCCGAAAACAGAGGAACATAAAAGAAAAATATCCGAATCTAGTAAGGGAAAATCTGGCAAAAAAGGATGGCATCATACAGAAGAAACAAAGCAACGAATATCTGAAACTCATAAAGGCGAATTAAATGGTATGTATGGTCGTAGTGGTGTAGATGCACCAAATTACGGTAAGCCGATGAGTGATGAAACAAAAAGAAAGTTATCACTTTCTCATATCGGATTAAATACTGGAAAAGATCATTATATGTATGGCAAGCCATCTCCGCCTAAGTCTGGTAGAGGTAAAGGTTCATATTTTGACTTACAAGATGGATCAAAAGTATGGCTTAAGTCTACGTATGAAACAAGATTTGCAATAGCATTAACAAAACTTGGTATATTATGGGAATATGAAATACAATCATTTGAATTAGATTGTATTAGTCCTTATCATCCTGACTTTTATTTACCTGAATATAATCTTTGGATAGAAGTTAAAGGATATTTGAATGATAAAGCGAGAGAAAAATTAAATCAATTTGTTATTAAATATCCCAAAGAAAAATTACGAATGATATATGAAGAAGATATTATTATTATTGAATATGCTATAGATAATAATATCTTAATAGATATAAATAATATTGGTAGTGTTTATATACCAGGTTAGTATTAGGACTATAGTCATGCTAGATTTCATACAACCGTATTCAGATAGCCTCTTAATGATATGTTCGTTTGCATTTGGACTATCACTTGTACCTCAAGTTTTATTTAACTTTAAAAATAAAATTTGCGAAATAACATATACGACAAGTGTACCCACGACCGTATTTATGGCCGTGATTACTTTAGTTTACATCTCAAATGACTTCTGGTTATCAACAATAATGGGATCAGTTACGACCGTAATGTGGGCTACGATAGCAATTCAGAGATATATTTATGATCATTAAAGATAAATCAAAATACTACCGTCAAGAAGGTAAGTCTGGGAGATTTTATGTCCGAAGGATAGATGAGTCTATAAAGTATCCATCTGTTACGACTGTAATTTCGCAAAGTAAAGAAAAAAAGAAGTTCTCAGGCAGTCCCAGCGCCACGATAGGGACCATAACTCATTACCACATCCTAAAGAGGTATTCTAAGAATTTATTATCATTACCTACAGAATCCATCTGGAATGTTCCACGACCCGAAATCATAGGACGTATCTATCGTAACATCAAGATGTGGAATGACCTTAACTTACGGATAGATCCTATTGCGGTGGAAACCGCGTTGTTCTGCAATAATCCTTTAGTGGCAGGAACATTAGATTTACTTGCAAACATCAACGGAGAATACACATTATGCGATATTAAGACGGGACTTTATTATAATTCGCATCCGATCCAGGCCTCGGTTTACTGGCATATGTTACGCCGTAAACCGAAAGTCTGCTTTATCTACCTTGATGGAATTTTGGACCGTAATCCAGAACAAAAAGCAGTAGTAAGATATTTCACAAAAGAAGAATTAGAAAT
>Ga0172381_10005315_pt1 | contig 13109 bp, 18 predicted proteins | sample Leawel6488metaG_FD_119754 | JGI IMG/M metagenome (GOLD analysis project Ga0172381, IMG submission 119754) | Leachate microbial communities from a municipal landfill in Southern Ontario, Canada - Leachate well 64-88 metaG | ecosystem: Engineered > Solid waste > Landfill > Unclassified | place... | reverse complement strand
CCATTATGATTAGCAGCAACCTCACCTATCAAATAAAAATCTTTCATAAATCCCCCTTATAGCTTATTATATTAATTTTTAATTTTTTAATTTTATTTTTTTCTCTCATCAACTCTTCTGCTACTTTCCATTCAAGAATAGTATCTAAATCAAAAGCTTCATATTCATCAATTATAATTCCTTTAGTTTTTAATCCGATTATTAGACCTTCATTAATAATGAGATCACATTTAAATGTATAGATACAACCATTTTGATTATAAAGTTTTGGAAGTTCTTGTGAAGCAACTAATTTAATAAATCTTGCTTTTGGTAGATTATAAGAAGACTCATCTTTATATCCCCATGTCTCTGTATAAGGATAAAAGAGATTATTATTACATATATATCCCATCCATTCTGGTCTTTGAGAAATAGGATTTACTGTTATTACTGAGTCATAAGTATTCCAAGCATCTTTTAATTCATTTATACATTTTTCTATTGTTTCTACTTTTCTAAAAGGAGATGTTGGTTGTAACATTGTTATTATATCAGGGAAATACCCTTCTTTTTCTAATGTTTCAACAAGATCTTTTACAACTAATTCACTTTCTACATCTTCAGCTAATGGTTTTGGTCTATGATACACCTCTGCCCCAGCTAATATAGATATTAACATTATTTCTGAATCATCAGTTGATACAATAACTCTATCAAAACAATTAGAATCTAAAGCTTGCTTAATAGTATATTCTATTAAAGGAACTCCATTTAAAGGTTTAATATTTTTTTTAGGTATTCTTACTGAGCCACCTCTTGCTGGAATGATTGCTATTGATTTCATATTAATTCTCCTTTATTGTTTATAATTTTTTTAATAGCTTTGATTATATCATCCATATCTTCAATAGTATTTGGCCATCCCGTTTGGAAAAACCCTAAATACTGTTTATTTAATTTTCTTGCATTTGGTACATTATTTGGGAATTTTTTAGTAACTTTATGATCGCACAATAAAGTAGGGATACCTATAGAGACTGGAACACCTTCTATCATCAACGCTTCTGCAAATTTATTCCTTTTTATCCCAATTACATCTTCTATAAATCTAAATGAAGCTGTATAAGCGTTAAAAGTATCTTCATGAGTAATTTTTTGGGGGATAATAAATTCCCCAAAATTCTTTACTATCTCTTGTTTTAAATATTTCCAATTAGTTCTTCTTATATCATTTAAATATTTTTCTTTTTTTAATTGCTCTATACCTATAGCAGCTTGTATCTCAGTTAATCTAAAATTATAACCTATAAAATCTGAATCGGGTATATTCTCACCATGATTTCTTATCAATCTGCATTTTTTTGCTAAATCAATTGAATCAGTTACTATCATACCTCCTTCACCAGTTTGAATATTTTTTGGCTCATTAAAAGAAAAAACCCCTATAATTCCATGAGTACCTAAAAATTTATCTTTATATTTAGTTAAAGGAGCTTGTGCTGAATCTTCAACTACATATAAACTATGTTGCTTTGCTATATCTAATATTTTATCAAAATTTCCAGCATTTCCACACCAATGAACAGGAAGAAGAACATCAAATTGTTTTATAGTATTACTTTCTTTTAAAATATATTCTAAAGATTCTGGGGAAATATTAAAAGTATCTAAATCAATATCACAAAATATTGGAGTACAATTTGCTATTAAAATAGAACCCACTGTAGCTGTAAAAGAAAAAGGAGTTGTAATTATATTCATAGATCCTTTATTATTTTTAATAGCTAATAATGCTGTTGCTAATCCAGAAGTTGCAGAATTAACAGAAATACAATAAGTACTATTTATAAGTTTACTCCACTCATACTCAAATTTTCTTACATAGTTACCCCCTAAAAAAGACTTTTCTAAATCTTTATATTCTTTTACTAATGTTTCTGATGAAGAGATTAACATTCTTTCTACTTCTTTATGAGGACTTCCTAAAAATTTAGATAGTATACCCTCTTTTAATAATTCTTTTACAGATTCAATTTCATTTTGGTCTGTAAAAGGTAAAGATAAGAATGATTTTGTTCTTGTAGGTTTCCCTCCATTTATTGCTAACATTTATTCTCCTTTTTATTAACCAATAGAATAACATTTATTTATAAAGTGTTGTACTTCTTTAGCTTCTTTTATGCCACAATTTACTTTTTCTTTTTTATTTTCTATAACATTTATAATATTTTCTATAGCATCTAACATTCTTTCATTACCAGAATTTATTGTTCTTTTATATTGCATTTCTTCATAATTGCTTATATTCCTACTTTTTTTATAATCATAAACAGTTATATCTCTCCCATCATTTGAACATATTATTTTTCCATTAGTAAATTGTAATTGTATTTCAAATTGATGTTTGTTTTTATTATCACAATGAGCATATAAAAAACCATCTATATTTTTATTATAGAAATAAAATACACCTCCATAATCAGCAAATCCTTCTATTTCTCTTATATAATCATTCTTAAAAGACCCTTTAATTTGAAAATTTCCACCACCAAACCAATTAATTAAATCAATCATGTGGCTTGCACTCATCCATAGTGCTGTAGATGTATAAGACACAATAGATTTTAGTTCTCCTAATTCTTTAGAATCTATAATATTTTTTATTTCTTTATATTTATCATCCCATCTTCTCATATAATTTATAGCTATAATTATATTTTTTCTTTTATATAGCTCTTCTACTTGTATATCATATCCACAAGGTTTTTCACAAAAAATAGCTTTAATAGGATATTTACTTAATTCACATAATATATTATGATGTGTTGAAGTAGGGGAACATATAGAAACTATATCTATATTATTATTTATAAACATTAATTCTAAACTATTATATAGTTTAACATTAGGATATTTTTTATGAAAATTAATAATATTGTCTGATTCTATATTAATATCATAAGCAGCTATTAAATTAGTATTTTTGTATAAAGAGTAGGCTTTAGCATGAGTCCATATAACCTCTCTTAAAGGGTCTTCATCTAATTTCCAAGCTATATTTCCTAAACCTATTATAGCTGAATTATAAATCATTTACCCACCTCATAAGCATAATCACCAATTTTTCTTTTGTCATTAGAACAATAAATAAGATTATTTGGGTCAGGAGGGTTTGTTTGATCACAGTCATTACAAAGTAAGTTTTCAAAATTATTATTATTATGTTTAAATTGAATGTTTTTTAATTCTTTAGACTCAATAATTTCTTCAAGTGTTTGTTTATTTAAATTTCCAATAATAAGTTTTTTATTTAAATCCCAACAGCATGGAGATGTCTCCCCATTAGCATGAACATAAAAAGTAGAAAAAGGCCTATTACAACTAATTTTCTTTTCTTTTTTTACTAATTCTCTATATTTTAAATTTAACCAATTGTGTGGAGAATAAATATATATTTCTGATAATCTTGATTCCCAAAATTTTATCCACTCATCTCTTTCATGTTTATTATATTCAGTTTCAACAAAAAGACCTGAAGTATAGATATTTGTTTCTATATCTTCTTTATATTTTAAAAATTCTATTATATTTGTAAAACATTTATTATAATTTAATTTATGCATTATTTTATAAGTTTCTTTTGACATACCAAAAATACTAAATTTTATCATATCTATATATTTTATAATAGAATCATAATATTTTTCTGTCAATAAAAAAGTATTTGTGCTCATATATATTTTTGAATTTGGAAGCTTTTCTTTTACATATTTACATCTTTTAAAAAATAATTTATCTAATAAAGGTTCTCCAAACCCACATAAATTTATAACTTCTGTATTATAATTAATACAATCATTAATAATTTTTTTAAATAAATTAAAATCCATATCTTGAAGTTTTGGTTTAAAAGCATCTCTTGGACAAACTAAACAATGAGCATTGCATCGGTTCGTAGTTTCTATATTTATCATTTTATTTAATATATTATTTTTTATCATTTATAATTTCCTTTTTATTAAAAGTAGTCCCTAAGGCTCCTTTATTATGAAATTTACTTTTCTTATTAAATTTTTCCATCAACCTCCCAATTAATCTTTTTTCTATAGTTGGATTAATATTATATATTAAACTTGATAATCTACATAAAGAATAAATAAAGTATCTTTTAAAGATATTTGGATAATCATTAATTAAATTTCTTTTCCCAATTAAAAAAGCCATTTTTCTTACTGCTTTTTTATATTCTTTAGTATATTTAAAAAATACATCTTCTTGAATATAAGTATCATCATAAAGAGTTCTTTGATAAAAAGTATTTACTTTAAAAGGTTCTATAGAATTTTGATGTATTTGTTGTCCACATCCTTGTTTAGATCTATCTAACCACCAAGTCCCTAACTCTTCTTCATAATCTTTATATATTCCTGTTTCTGGATAAGGGACTATGCTTCCTGATACTTGAAATACATAAACATCATTAAAATGTTTTCTTATAAAGTCTATAGTATTATATACAGCAGAAGCATCTTCCCAAGGAAAGCCTGTCATTAAATTACAAAAAATTCTTAATCCATTTTTATGACATATTTCAATAGCTTTGTGTGCTGTTTCTAAAGAAACTCCTTTTTTAATTTTTTTAAGAGTAAAATAATCCCCACTTTCTATACCAAAAGCTATTAAATAACACCCAGAATCTTTCATTATTTTTATTAATTCTTCATCTATAGCGTTTGCTCTTGTAGAGCAACTCCAAATAATATTTAAATTTTCTTTTTTAAGTTTATTACAAAAATCTATTACATATTTTTTACTAAAAGTAAAGTTATCATCTGCTATAACAAAACTTGTTATTCCATATTCTTTATTTTTATATTTGATTTCTTCAATAATAGTTTCTAAAGGTCTATATCTTTCTTTTTGTCCAAATATAGAAGAATCACAAAAAGTACAAAAAGAAGGACATCCCCTACTACAATATACTCTATGAATACCTTTTATAATATTCGTATCTTCAATTTTAAATTTTTCTAAATCAAAGCAATCATAATCAGGTTTAGGTAAATCTTTTAAATCACTTATATAAGGTTTTTTTTCATTATGAAAAATCTCCCCTCCTTTTTTATAACTTATACCCAGTATATTTTCAAAATCTTTTTTATTCCACTCATTAATATACCAATTTTTATTGAATAAATCAAGAAGCTCCCCAAGAGTTTCTTCTCCTTCATTTCTTATTACAATATCAACTCCATTTTTTAATACCTCATTAGTACAAGTAGTGGCATGAGGGCCTCCAGCTATTACAGGAAATCCTAAATTTTTTATTTCTTTAATTAATTCATAAGTAGAAAGAACTTCTAAAGTACCAATATTAATCCCAACTATAGCTGGACTATATTCAAGTACCTCTTGTATTAATTCAGGATTGCTATAGTAGTATTTAAATGTGTTTACAATAGCTTTACATTCCCAACCTCTACTTTTTGCTATAGCGTTCAAATATGAGAAACCCTGTGGGATTTCTGAGATTGGTCTATTAAATATCAATAATAGTTTTTTCATCAATTTCCTCTTGATCTGCCCCTATATATTTTATATTAATTTCATTAAAATTAGTATAAGAATATTTATTTAATAAATAGCTTTTTAATTTTGGAAATATCTTTTTCATTATTTCTTTTCCATATTTAAAAGGGGATTCTAATTTTATATTAGCTTCAGTATGCTCATAATAGAAAATTATTTTTTTATTATCTTTAAAGTGGTTTTCTAATCTCTCTATTCTTTTATCAAAAGAATTTTTTAATAAAGGAAAATCTTTTTCAATATCATTGAAATGATGTAAATATTTTATCCCCCATAAATTATCTATTACTTTTATTTTTGTTGGTTTAAAACCAATAAAACCAAGTTCTTCTTGTGGTAATTCTTCCATATTTTCTAATTTAAAATAATTTTTAAAATTGTTAATAAAAAAATTAAATACTATTTCTGGACTAATAATAATCCAATCAAAATAATAAGCTTCTTTTCTTAAATTTACTTTATTAAGATAAAAAGTAGTATTGCAATCTTCTGCTATAGGAATATGTATTATATTCTCATTAACATCTTTATTAACTAATATATTAATTTCCTTTCCCTCCTTCTCTTGTATAAATATGACCCTCAAATAATAAATTAACAAAAGGGTTTAATCCTACAATATTATATCCAAGATTTCTAAAATAATTTACACAAGCAGTTGTTTGCCCTCCAGTCCATAAAAGACAGGACTTATGATCAAGATTACATTCAAATTTATCTACATATTCATCAAAATAATCTTTTCCATCAAGAAAACACTCATCATTACCACATATAATTATGTTTTTAGCTCCCATAAATACTGCCATTGCTGTTGCTATTGCAGTAAGAGATATACCATTAGGAAATATTCCTTCTTCTATAACTTTTGGTAATACTGATTCATCCATTTCACCATGTCCACAAGGATGATCAAAATAATAATAATCAACATTAAACCAATCTATATTGCTAAAATCATTATGTCCCCATTCTTTAGCACAGCCAACATAATCAGACATAATTAATTTTGATTCTGGGGATACTTCTTTTATGTGTTCAAGAATATTTCTACCTTGCCACTCAGCACCATCTTTTTTCATATAATAAGTACAGTATTTAAATTTAGTAAATGCTTGATTTAAACCTATAGTTATTTTATTATCAAAAAAAGAAGGATTAACATAATTTAATGAAGCTCCTCCACCTATAATCCAAATATCTTTTCCTTCATGGATATTTTTAAAAGAATCTTTTACATTTATTCTATTCCCCATTTATACCTCCTTTTTAAAGTATTTTGGTAATATAAAAATTACTCCACGTTTATCTCCGGTTGCTTGTGAATTATAGTAATGTACCCAATTATTCATATAATATATTTTATTAATTGAATCTTTTATATAATCTATATTATAAGTTATATCTCCATATTGATCATATCCAAATTCTTCATGAAAAGGATTATAAAAATCATGAATTACTATAATACTTTTATTCATATTATATTTTGCTATTATTTTTAATTCATCAAGTAAAGGATTATACTCATTCCAATGGGCATCCAAAAAAAATAAAGAAGGTTGTTTTACTGAATCTTCTTTAAACCATTTTTCTAATATTTCTGGTGAATTACCAAATTCTCTTATTATGTTTTCATAATTATCTAAATCTTTTGTTTCTTTAAAATAATCTTCATTTATTTCTACTGTAAAAACTTTTTCAGCCATAGCTGACAATAATTTAGTAGTTGTGCCTTTCCAAGTACCTGTTTCTATAACATTTTTTATGTTATATTTATCTATTAAAAAATATATTTCCTTAATAAGGAATATATCCCCTGAAAACGACCAATCATGAAGCATAATTTACCCCTTCAATTTCACTATTTAATATTCTATTTAATCTTTTTATTCTTTCATAATAAGAATGATTTTTAGCTAATTCTGAACCAGATATTCCAACTCTTCTCCAATTATTATTACTTAATGCTTTTTTAATTTTATAAACACACTCATCATAATCTCTATAAAAATAACAATTTACGCCATCTATAAAACCAAGCTCTTCATATAATTCATCATAATCAGTTATACAGCAAGTCCCTACAAGACACCCTTCAAAGTTTTTATAATTTATATCTTTTGCACTTCTTGAGTTTAGCATAATTTTTGTAGACTGTAAAGTATCTATATATTCTTGCCCAGATTTTAACATTTGCACTAAGTCAACATCTTTTTTAAGTTCTTGGACATATTTTCTTGTGTGTGATCCCATCCAAACTACATCATATATTTTTTCTACATTATTTTTTATAAAATAATATCTATCATCAGCAGCAGAGGGAAACCAAATATGTTTTTTATTAGGAAAAAGGTTTTTCCCTTCATATAAAGCATCTTTATAAGGATGTAAGATTATATCAAATAGATTAGACCATTTATAAAATGTTTTATGAACGTGAATATCACCACATAATTGCAATTTTATTGCTTTAGAATTTCCTATCTCTTCCCAAGGAACCCAATCAAACTCATACTGCTCTTCCATAAATATATAATCATAATCATTAAAATTTGGTTTATTTAAATAATTACTATGTCTTAATCCCCATATATCTGCTATATCTCCATTTCTTTGTATAGCATTTTGTAATGAAAAACATTCCCTAAGAAATTCACAATTTGTACTGCCATACGGGCCTAAAGTAAGATTTGATTGTATTATAAGCCACTTTTTAGACAATAAACTCCTCCTTTAGAATTTCCATTATCTGAATATCAATATATTTTCCTTCCCTATAAATATGGTTTTTATGAATACCTATTTTTTTAAAACCTGTTTTTAAATGTAAATTTATTACAGCTTCGTTATCTATATAAGTTTGACAATATATTTTATTTAAATTTAAATAATTAAAAGCATAGTCAAGTAATAATTTTTCTGCTTGATAAGCTATACCTTTCCCTCTATAATCTTTATCTATTAATAATCTTACATATTCTGCTTTTTTATTTCTCCAATCTATATTTTGTATAGCTAAAGTACCTAAATAATCTTTAAAAGCACCTACAGAATTAATATAATTTATATTATAGTTATTTTTAATTATAAAATTCTTTTGATTATCATCATTAATAGCTTTATTAATCCAATCACTTTGTTGTTCTTCAGATGTATAATTATAATTAAAAAAGTATTTTAAAGTTTCTGGGTCATTTCTTAAACCTCTTAAAAAATTATTATGTTCATGAGTAATAGGTATTAATTTAATATCCTCGGATTCTAACATAAATTTTCTAACTCCTTCAAATTTTTTTCTATACCATAATTTAAAAATGTAGGTGAATATTTTTTAACTTTTTCTAAATCTCCTCTTACTTCCTTTCTGGTAATTTTCTCTTCCAGCAGACCATACACTAACTATATATCTTTTCATAATTGCTCCTTTATATATTTTCAGGAACTTGGGATTGAACCAAGATCGGCAGCTTCAAGGACTGCTGTCCTGCCATTAGACGATTCCTGAATTTCTTTTATATTAATATTATATGCACCTTTTGTAAATTTTGAAGCTTCATCTAAAACTTGTTTTAAGTTCTCACACTCAAGTATAAACTCATAATTTTCATCAGCATATTCAATTAAATTTCTTATATTTATTTTATATTTTTTCATATAATTTTTACTTTTTAATTATTTTATATTTTTTTATATTTTTCTTCTCTTCATTATAATATTTTTCTTTATATTTTTTATATATCCTACTATCAACAAAACCATGTTTCAAAGATTCTTCATCAAAATCAGCAGCAACATTTAAATTTTCTAATTTATCAAGATCATAAAAATTATATGCCATTCCCTTTATTCTTCCTTATTGTATAATATATTTGCTCTAAAGTATTTGCTATACTAATTTTAGCCACTGTAGGGTCATATTCTTTATTAAATAAAGCATCTTCTGAAGTACACCAAGCACCATAATTTAAAGGTAATACTAAGTACTTTCTTATAATAGCAGAAAGTATTGATTGATCATGCCTATGTGCATTAAATTCTGGTCTTTTACTTCCAGATTTCCCTATCAAAGAAATTCCATCATTACAAAATTTCATATATTCTTCAAATATATCAATAGCTTTTTTTCTATTAAAATTCCAAAATTGAATAGCAGCATCTATTTGAAAATAATTAGCATCTTCTGGTTTTATACCTAACTGTTCAAAACAATCATCAGATGTCCAAGTATTTTCTTCACATCCTTGATTATCAAAAACTACTAAACCAATTTCCCAAGCCAAATCGGAAAATAAAGATACATTTTTTAATGCAACAACTGAGCAGTCAAGCCATATTATCTCTTCATACCCCTTTTCTCTTGCTGCTTGAATACAATAAACTTTAAAAGCATAAGGATGTGTAGAATGTGGGGGACATATTCCATATTTTTCTGTAGTAGGCATACCAACTATACCTTGTATTTTTCCACCTTCTTTAAAATAGTGTAATTCAGATATATTTTCCTCTTTAAAATCAGGACTAAAAATTAAAGCATCTCCATCATAATTTGTATTATTTAAAGATTCTAACATCCTTAAACAACCTTCATAATAATTTTCCCTACCACGAGAAAAATATGAAACTACACATTTTTTATTATTCATTTACTCTCCTTACCTTTTAATTTCTTTCTTAAAAGATTTTCTCTTATATTTCTTTCTTTTTTTACCCAATCTATCAAATCTTTTTTTATATTATCATACTTTTCCCCTACAATCCCCAATTCTTCTGCTACTACTTTTACTAATATTACTGCTTCATTCATCCTATCTTTTATTACCCTTAAATCTGAATTTTTACAACCATTACAAAAAGACATTGAAGGTGCTTCTATAGGAAATTCTTCAATAAATTTTTTATCTAAAATGATCTCTTCTTTTTTCTTTTTGGTTTTTTTTTCTATTATTGGTAATGGGTTTCCCCAACCATCTATATTAAGTTTCTTTTTTCTCCCCATACTATTTCCTACACATTATTATATTTTCACCATTTTGATGTAATAAATCAAAACCAAATGATTTTATATATTCAAATATTTCTTGACCTTTATAAGTAAATTCTATACACACTAAATTTGTTTTAGTAATATTTAAGTCTATCTGTTGTATAATATCAAAATCACAACCCTCAGCATCAATGCTTATAAAATCAAAAGTTAAGGGAAACATTTTATATAATTCAAGAAAAGTTATACAAGGAACTTTTATTTCTTTAAAATCTTTTTGATAATTTTTCCATTTATCATAATGCTCCTTACTTGTTGTTGCCACTGCTCCAGCAGAATCATAAAAATCTATCATACCGCTCTTTTTTCCAATAGCTACATTTAAACACTCTACTTTATTATTTTCTAAATAAAAAGACTCTATATTATTAAAACAAGATGGACTTGGTTCAACTAATATTGCTGACCAACCATCTTTAATTAACTGCCTACTGTTGGAAAAGATTTCGGGGGAATATGCACCAATATCTAAAAGAGTTCCTTTTTTAGTTTCTATTTTATTAAAATAATTTATTATATATTGTTCTTCTTCACTTTGTGAATACATTTAAATCTCCTTTTATATTTTTTCTACTGTTTCACTTGTATTAAAATCAAACCTATAATAATATATTATTTTATCTATAAAAATTTCTTTTTTTAAAACATTATCTTTACAAATTTTCATTGCCCAATCAGTATCTTCACATCTATTAATAGTAGGAAAAATATATTTTTTAGCTATTTCTGACTTAATAGGATTAAGATGATTAATCGGCCTTATGTAATATTTTTCATTTTCACTATATTCTTTATATTTTATAGAGTGTATAAATTCTTTATTCATTTGTGGTGTTCTTAAAGAAATAAGCTTTCCTTTAATACCAATACAATCTATATCTTCATTTTCTTTTATTACATCAGTAATTAATTTTACATAATCTTTACTTACCCAATCATCATCATCTATAAAACATAAAAATTTTCCAGAAGCATTTTTAAGCAATGCATTTCTTTTTAAACCTACTGGATAAATTTTATTATCACAACAATCTATAATCTCAACTTCCCTCCCTGTTAAATTGTTATCTACAACTTGTTTTTCTATATGATCTCTTAATTTTTCAAATTCTTCTTTTCTTGAGTCTATAGTACAAATAAGAATTGATAAAAGCATTTTACGCCTCTTTTTTATCTAAAATTATTTTAATATTTTCATTTTCAATATTTTTTATTCTTTTCCAACGTTCTTTTTGTGCCTCAATCATTTTATTTTTTGTTTCTTCACTATGTATTCTACCTAAATTTATTTGTCTCATTTTCTCTCTTGTTTCTTTTGTAACTACTCTTCCTTTATGGATTTTACTTATTTTTTCTCTTGTTTCTGCTGAAACAATTTTTCCTTTATGGGCTTTACTTATTTTTTCTTTAGTTTCTTCAGTGTGTTTTAATCCTAAATTTCTTTTATTCCCAATACCAGCTTCTCCTATTTTTCTTTTGTGTTCTTCTGAAAGTTTTTTTCCTAATTTTACTTGTCTCATTTTCTCTATGGATTCTTTTGTATGTTTTATACCTAAATGACTTTGTCTGATTTTTTCTTTTGTTTCTTCTGACATAATATAGCCTTCTCTTGATTTTCTTTTTTTATTTATTGTTTCTTCACTTTGTATCCTTCCAGAATTTATTTTACTAATCTTCTTTTTAGTCTCTTCAGAGTGTTTTAATCCTAAAGTACTTTCTACTACTAATCTTACATTGTAACAAGCTGTAATTTTATTATAATAATCAAACCAGAATTGTTCTCTGTGTTGAATTAAAATTTTATCAACTTCTAATTCTTCTATAACTTGAAACTTAAAATTTGTCTCCCCATATTTATCCCATGCTCTTTGTAAATATTTATTAAAATGTCTGCCCCCTCTTAATTCTTTTTTGTGGCTCTTTTCCCTTGTTTTTGTATCTGTACTACTACCAATGTAAACCTTATTATTTACTATATTAATAATTTTATAAATACCACATATTTTTTCTTTCATAATACTACTTATTATTATTCTTTATGAATTATCATTTTAATTTCTTCCAAGGGGATATGTTTAATATTTATAACTGAAGGCATTACTTCAAGTAAAACTTTTGGTCCCTCTGGGGTGATGAGAATTTCTATATGAGTTACAACTCCAGCAATGTCCGTTTCTCCAAACATTACTTTAGTATGAACAGCATTACATATTATACTTAATTCTTCATTCATTATAACTCCTTTTTATTTTTTATCCCCATTGACTTGCCATAGCATCAGCAATTCCTTGAAAAGTTTTACTTCTTATTTTTTGTCTATCTTTATTATTTATTAGAAGAGAATACCATTCTGGAATTTTTTTCCCACTTTTTGTTATATGCATTTTTCCTTTATCTACAATATTAGTTGGAAACAATTTAGGTAAGTTTTTTAACCAAAGACAAGTGCTTTTTTGTTTTTCTTCCCCAAACCAATAGGGCTGAATTATTT
>Ga0172381_10005314_pt1 | contig 13110 bp, 13 predicted proteins | sample Leawel6488metaG_FD_119754 | JGI IMG/M metagenome (GOLD analysis project Ga0172381, IMG submission 119754) | Leachate microbial communities from a municipal landfill in Southern Ontario, Canada - Leachate well 64-88 metaG | ecosystem: Engineered > Solid waste > Landfill > Unclassified | place... | reverse complement strand
TTTAATTGATTTAAAATAAGTTTTAAAAGGGTTGATTTACCAGCTCCAGAATTACCAATAATAAAAACAAATTCTCCTTGATCAATCTCAAAACTGACATCTTTCAGAGCATTGACGATGCCAAATTTTTTGTCAACTTGATCAAAAACAATCTTCATAAATTATTCTAATATTTTTATAATGCCAACATCCAAAAACCAACCAGCTTTGGTTGAAGAATTGGTTTCACCTTTAATTTCTACTTTTTTACCAACAAAAAGATCAAGATCGGCAGTTGAAGAAGTTAGTGCCGCGTTTTGAGTTTTACCACCTTCTCTTTGAAGAGTATGGGTTCCTTCGCCATTAATACCACCAGCAACAACAATCCCAGTGGCGCTATCGGTGAAAGTTTTGCCTGTATCTCCATAAGATTGACCAACGACTAAATCGCTAGCACTTTTAATACTGTCAGCTGAAGTAACATTGCCTTGAGTTAAATTGGTAAGAACACTATTTTTTGAATTATTTATTGGCCAAAAACGAGAAGCCCAAAATCCGGAAACTATGGCTAAAATTATTATTATAAAAAAAATTATTTTTGAATTTTTTTGAGTTTCTTTTGGAGCTGGTTGATTTAAAATTGGAATTGTTTGATTTTGAGATAAGTTTGGAATATCCATGTTTTTTTAATTAAATTTCTAATTTCTAATTTCTAATGAAAATAGTTAATAATTCAGTATAACAAAAAAACTGAATTTTCTTTAATTTGAACTAATTGGTTTTAGTCTATTCCGTACCATGTATTTATATTAATTGAAGAAACATATTTAATATTTAGATAAATAGTCGTAGCAAAAATTAAGATAAGTATTAATCTAATGAAGAGATATACAAATTTGGGATAATTTAACTTCTTTAATTTTAAGAAAATAAATAAAATAATTAAAAATCCAAGAGAAAAACGCCAAATATTGGAATATTTCTGAAATGAAGGGATGTCTATAAAATGACTAATATTGAAACCAAGAGGAATTAACAGTAATATGAAGCTACTAACCATATATCTTATGTTGTTGAAACCTAAATATAAAATGCGAGCTAGAGCAATTGATATAAATGGTAAAAAAGGAAAAGTATACCAACCGAAAGGATCACTACCGAGAATAATATAAATAGCTAAATAGCTTAGAGTTGAAACAATTATTAATTTTTCACCAAAATTAATTTTTTTTCTAAACATTAAAATAAAAAATGGTATCCAAGATGTAATAATCCAAGCATCGGTCATATTTTTACTATTAGTTATTTTATTTTGAGTTAGCAAATGAAAAATAGAATAAGGTCCTATACCGTAATATCTGTTAGCGTTGGTATTAAAAATATTTTTAAAAGTTGTCCAATCATAAATAAAGCCATAAATTACAAATAAACTAGTTATTGAAAAAGCAATGGTACTAAAAAATATTATTTCTTCAACTTTATCTGGTTGATTTTTAAGTTGTTTTTTATTATCAGAATATATTAAAAATATAATTGAAAGTATTGAAACTACACCTGGTATTTTAAATAAAGTTGCCAATCCGGCAAAAACAGCACTTAAAAAAAGATAAAAATAGTGTTTGTTTTTTTTGAATAAAGAATAAAATAATAAAGACAAAAGAAACATTGGAATTACTCCATTTTCAGCTTGAGCCATGCGACTAGTGATAACTATAAAAGGAGTGGTTCCATATACGATGGCAGCAATTAAACCAGTAAAATAATTAAAATTTAGAAAACAAATTAAAAAAACTAATAATACAGAAAAAGTTCCTAAATATACCATCGGTTTTCTAATTAAAAATAAACGAACATCTTCAAAAACTTGAGCACCTTTAAAATATGTATAGGATCCAGTTAATATACCCATAAGAGGAGGATGATCAAACCATGGTTTACCAATATTAAAAGGGGTTCCTTCAAGTTTTTGGTAAATATGATCAACATTAACATATCGATAATCGTTGTTTTTATAACCCTTCATGTTGGTTATACCAACAGGATAACCTGTTTTTATTAATGATAACCCAACCCAAGAATTGCTATATTCATCAACTGACTGACCTACAAGAGGGATTTGATCATAATTTTTATATCTTAACGTAAAAGAAACAATTAAGATTAAAACAATAAAAGATGTTTTTAATAAAATTTTTAAATATTTAATCATTTGTCTTGATAACAATTTATAATATCTTCATTATTTATAGGCATATCAAAACTAAAAATTTTATTTTTACCTAAAAAACAATTCCAGTTGTCTAACTTAAATATTTGATTCGGATTAAAAGCATTTATTCTACTAATTTCTTGAATAGCATTTTTTAATGTTTTTTCATTTTTTAAAACAACTAAAGATATAGTGTTTAGACTTTTTTGACCTGAAGAACAATAAAAATTTATCTGTGAAGATCCTTCTTTATTTGGTAGTGGACTATTGAAAATTTGATTACTACAAGGATTCTCGCTCAAGTTGTCCCAAATAGAGTTTGAATTTAATAATATATCTAATTTTTCTTGACTGTAATTATTTTTATAATAATTTTTGAAAAAAATAAAACCAATAGCTGTCAAAATATAAAATACGATTATATAAATTAATGTAAATCTATATAATTTATTTTTCATAATTATTTTATTTGATTTTATCGAAAACAAATTCCTGAAAAGCTTGATATTTGTCGTCACTGGTTATAAAAACCCATTGTTTGTTAATAAATTTAAGAGGATGGTAAATAATGCCAGTTTTGGCGTTTTGACCAATTGGAATTTCTATTTTATTAAGAGAAATTTTATTGATGTTTTCGTTTAAAATTAGAGCAATTTGAAAAGCGTCAATATCGGAAAGAGTTTTGGAAATTTCTTTATTCCAAAAAAAATAAAGATTTTTTATTTGATTTTTGTCGGTAATTACTTTTCCTAATCTAATTTTATTTAAAATAGCCTCAATTAAAATTTGTTGACGTTCAATTCGACCAATATCAGTGCCACCAGCAGCACTGGTTTCAGCACTTTTCCTTGAACGAACAAATTCGGTAATGTTCGACTGATCTAGATGAATTTGACCTGATTTAAATTCGATTGTTTTATAAATAGGAACATCTTTGGAAGGATTTTTTATATAGTCTGGATTTGGATATTGATTATCGATGAAGCCTTCTTCTAGATAGAGGTCAACACCGCCAATAATGTTTACAAAAGAAATTAAACTGTCAGTAGTTATAACGATAATATGATCGATTGGTTGCCCATAAAGTTTTTCAAAGTCGGATTTTAAAAAATCGAACTTATCTTCTTTTGAATCCAGGGATAAGGGATAAAGACCATTTATTTTTGTTTCTTTTTCATAAAACCAAAGATCTCTTGGAGTGGAAATTAAATTTAATTTGAAGGTTTTTAAATTTAAAGAAGCAAAAATTATGGTGTCAGTAGTGGTAGTTTTTTCGAGAGTATCATCTCGCTTATCTAAACCTAGAATTAAAAAATTTATTTTTTCTTTTGATTGATAAGGGTTTTCTTTTATTGAATTGTAAATTGTTTCAATTAAATAGTTTGGGGGTCTATTAATTGATCTGGAAAAAAAGCTTAGGTTTAATACAATTAAAAATATAAAGATGAAAATAAAACCAAAAATAAAGACAAAAAAAGTTTTAATGCTTTTGATTAAAATTTGAAGAGGAGTCATGTTTATAATTTTAGCTCAGCTTCTATAAAAGCGTCAAGGTCACCATCAAGAACTCCAATAGTGTCGGAAGTTTCATATCTAGTGCGTAAATCTTTAACCATTTTATAAGGATGAAGAACATACGATCTAATTTGATGACCCCAACCAGCAACCACATTGTCCCCTTTTATATCTTTTTTTTCTTGATTTTGTTTTTCCTGTTCAATGGCCCAAAGTTTTGATAGCAAAACTTCCATAGCTAGATCACGATTTTGCTCTTGAGATCGTTGACTTTGGCTGCTTACCGCAATACCTGTTGGTTTGTGAACAATACGAACAGCAGTACTAACTTTATTGACGTTTTGACCACCATTACCACCTGATCTGAAAGCAGAAAATTCAATATCTTCTGGCTTTATTTCAACAGTGTTATCGTTTTCAATAACCGGACTAACTTCAACTTTGGCAAAAGAAGTTTGACGAAGACTGTCGGCATTGAAAGGAGAAAGACGAACAAGTCGATGGGTGCCACTCTCATGTTTAAGATATCCATAAATGTATGGCCCGGTGATTTTGAAATAAACTGATTTTATACCGGCCTCTTCACCTGGAGTGATATCTATTAGGGAAAATTTCCAACCTTTACGTTCGAAAAATTTCATATACATACGTTGAAGAATTGAAGCCCAATCCATAGCTTCAGTTCCGCCTTGACCTGAGTGAATAGAAAAAATAGCACTATTTTTGTCATACTTACCAGATAAATAAGTTTGTAGTTCGAGTTCTGTTATTTTTTTGGACAATTCTTTTAACGAGGATTCCATTTCTAGTTTTAAGCTTTGATCTGGTTCGTCTTCTAATAATGTTTCGAATTCTTCTAGATTTTTAATATCTAATTCAATAGAATCAATATTTTGAATGTTTTTTTGAAGATCGGAAATGTTTTGTAATATTTCTTGAGCTTTAGTAGAATCTGACCAAAGAGATTCGTCTTCTGATTTTAATTTAAGATCATTTAATTTTATTAAATTTTCATCATAGAATAATTTAGTTTTTAAAATTCCTATTTTTGATTTTAATTCGGTAATTTGCGACATTAATTTGATTCAATATTTCTAACCGCATTCTCGTAAATACTTTTGGCAATCATTTTTTGAATTTCTTTAATTTGTTTTTGAGGAAAACCCTGGCTTTGCTCTTTTATGTAATTTATTTTTTCTTGAACAAAAATCATGGCTGGAGTTTGGTTTATATTTTCTAATTGTTGACGACTGTTTTCGGGAATTGCTTGGTAAATATTGTTGCTAATTTCAGTGGTCTTTCCAAGAATAAAATTAGATTCTTTTTCGTCGATTGATAAAGTATCATCAATTATTTTTGGAGAATTTATTTTTTGGCCAGAGACAAATGAAATTAGAAAAAAAATGAGAATAGCAAAAATTACCAATCTGATTAATGATTGAAAAGTAAATTTTGAATGTTTCTTTTTAAAACTTGTAGACACAAGTTAATTTTATCATTAAAGAGTTATTTTGATTTTTCGGATAAATATTCTGTTATGGCAGGAGTGCCTAGAAAACATTGTTTGTCTTTTTTATTAATCAAAAAAGGAACAGGAATACCTTCTGGACTGGAATTGTTTGGACAGGTTTCATTAACCATTTCAAAAAATAAGGATGAATTAGGTTTATTGCTATAAACCTCAAGGTTGTTTATTTTTAATTTTTGATCAATTTGATTTTTGGCAATAAATTCTTCAACGTCTTTGCAATGAGGACAGGTGTCACCATAAAACAAAAATAACTCAGAATCTGGATTAATGATTGTAATTGAAGCTGGTTTTTTAGAGGTAATTTTATATAAACCAAAAAAAGCAAAGATTATTATGATAATAGTTATTATTTTTTTGATCATTTAGTTTTTGTGGTAATATCTATAATTTTGTCACCCTGTTGGATTTTGTCTAAAATATCTAAACCGGAAATAACTTCACCAAAATTAACGTAATCACTGGTTAAATGTTGACAACCTTAATTTGTATAACAGATAAAAAATTGACTGTCATTACTAATTTGGTTAGTTTCGGCAGTTCTGGCTAGACCAAGACTACCTCGAACAAAAGGAATATCGTTTAATTCTGATTTTTGTTTACTCCCTCCAGTGCCGGTGCCAGTTGGATCGCCACCTTGAGCCATGAAACCTGGAATAACTCGGTGAAAAATTAGACCTTTATAAAAACCAGTATTAACTTTGTTAATAAAATTAGAAACAGTGTTTGGGGTTTCCTTTGAATAAAGTTTGATAAGCATTTCTCCATCTTTAGTTTTTAAAGAAACTATTGTTTCACCATTGTTCTGGTTGGCCGAAGAAGCTGAAGTGTTTGGTATAGTGGTTGGGGCTGAAGTTGGACTTTGAGTATTTATTTGATTCATATTTAAATTTTGATCTGCATATTTATTAGTGCAAGCAGAAAGTAATAAAGAAGAAACTATTAATAAACTAATAATTTTAAAATTGTTTTTTAAATTCATAAAGGTTATTTTAACAAAACTAAAACTCTTTTTTCACCTTTATTAATATCTTCTTTGTTGCCAGAAACAGGAAAATCATGAATACTTTCGACTAATAGTGAATAAGAATAGCGAAAATAAGCACCAAATTGAGTACCAACATCATGAACAATAAATTGTTTTTTGTCATCGTCGTAGCCGAGAATTACTAAACTGTGATAATAAGGGCCACCAGATTTAAAATGTTTATTTTCTTGATATAAAGTTTTACCATTGGCGGTAACAATAATAGGAATATCTTGAGTTAAATATTTTTTAATGTCTTCAACAGTCGGATTATCGATAATTTTAGGTTGATATTTTAAATATTTTTCACCAACGGTAGCCATTTGAGCAATATTCATATCTTTAGTAAAATTTTGAGTTTCTTCAAAAGAAACCATGTTTAAAATTGCGTCTCTGGTATTTTCTGAAGTTGTTGTTTTGTTTTTGTAATAAAAATCGACAGTAAGAAGCGAGGCTTCTTCGCAGGCGTCTTGCCATGGTTGATCCCAGTTTTTTTCTGGAGCTTGGGGAACAAAGGCAGTTTTAATAAGATATTTATTAGGTAAACCAGATTCTAAAATTTTAGTTGGCTCTGGAATAATTGTTTCTTTAACTTCTTCAACTTTATCAATAGTTTGATTTATTTTATTTTCAATCTTTTCTTTGGTGAGTTTTTTTTGGAAGAAGGAAAATAAAACAAAAACAAAAAATAATAGAATTAATAAAAAAAATAGTATTTTTTTGACAAAAATGTTCATAAATTCTATTATAATCAATATAATGAAATTAACCTAATTTCTTGCAAAATTTCAATATTATAGTACAATCTACAAATGCCAAAATTTACCGACATAAGAAACATTGCAGTGATAGCCCATGTTGACCATGGTAAGACCACTTTAGTCGATGCAATGCTTAAACAAACACACTCTTTTAGAGATAATCAAGCCGAGATGAATATTGATCGAATTATGGATAGCAATGACTTAGAAAGGGAAAAAGGAATCACTATTTTATCTAAAAATACCTCTGTTTTTTATAAAAATACTAAAATTAACGTTATTGATACTCCAGGACACGCTGATTTTGGCGGTGAAGTGGAAAGAGTCTTAAATATGGCCGATGGTGTTCTTTTGATCGTAGACGCCGCTGAAGGTCCATTATCTCAAACTAAATTCGTTCTAAAAAGAGCTTTGGATTATAAACTAAAAGTAATTTTGGTGATTAATAAGATCGACAGAAAAGATCAAAGAGTTAAAGATGTGGTTTCTGATACTGAAAACTTATTTTTATCTTTAGCTGATGATCCAGAACTTTTAGATTTTCCTATTATCTACGCTATTGGTAGAGATGGAAAAACATTCTTAGAAATGCCAGAATCTATGGATGTTTCTGGTGATATGACTCCCCTTTTTGAAACTATTTTAAAATATATTCCAAACGCTGAAACAAATCAAGATAAACCTTTTCAAATGTTGGTTTCCGCTTTTGAAAAAAATGAATATTTAGGTAGATTGGCTTTGGGAAGAGTTCATCAAGGCATAGTTAAAAAAGGAGATTTTATCTCTTTGGTTAAACCTGACCAAAAAGTGTTGGGTAATTTTAAAGTTGAAAAAATGTATGTTAATGAAGGTATTAACAAAGTTGAAGTTCAAGACGCTAGTAGTGGTGAAGTTGTGTATCTTTCTGGAATTTCTGAAATTGAAATTGGCCAAACTTTAACATCCCCTAGTTATCAAGTGGCTTTGCCAACTATTGAAGTGGCAGAACCAACCTTAAAAGCTAGTTTTGGACCAAATACATCTATTTTTGCTAGAGAAGAATCGAGATTTTTAACTAGTCGTGAGCTTAAAGAAAGATTAAGAGAAGAAGTGGAAGCTAATTTAGGATTAAAAATTGAAGATGATCCAAATGATAGTATCCGAATGTTGGTATCGGGTCGAGGTGAATTACATTTGGCTATTTTAATTGAAAAGTTGCGACGTGAAGGTTATGCAATGGAAGTCGGTAAGCCAGAAGTTATTTTCAAAACCATTGATGGAAAAGTTTATGAACCTTTTAATGAATTGATTATTATTACTCCAGACGAATATGTCGGAACAATTACTTCTGAACTTGGTAAAAGAAAAGCAGAAATGCTTGATATGCAAACTGATGAGAAATTTGGAACTAGAATGACTTATAAAATTAGTGAAAGAAGTGCTTTAGGTTTGAGAAGCGCCTTGATGACTGAAACTAAGGGTATGGTTTCTTTGAATTTTTTATTTTTAGGTTACGAACCAAAGCAAGAAGAAACTAAAAAAGAAAGAAATGGTGTTTTAATTGCCTTTGAATCTGGAAAAGCTTTGTCTTTTGGATTAGATTTAGCTCAAAAAAGAGGTATTACTTTTATTTCTCCTACAGAAATGGTTTATGCTGGCCAAATTGTTGGTCTTAGACCACTGGCTGGAGATTTGGAATTGAATATCTGTAAAGGTAAACAATTGACCAATATGCGATCGGCTGGAAATGATGATGGTATTGTTTTGGCCCCTGCTGTTAAATACTCAATCGAAGAATCTTTAGATTTCATCAATAATGATGAATTTATCGATGTAACACCTAAAAATATTCGTTTAAGAAAAAGACTATTAAGTAAAATTGACCGGGTTCGAGCAGAAAGAAAGAATAATTAAATAGAATTATTTAGTTTGTTCAAGGGTGGGGATTTGAGGAGTGAGGATTTTTTCCCATTTAATTTGACTTAGGGTGTTTTCCATCCAAGTGGAAATTGATTTAGTGAAATTAAATTGAGAAAAAACATAAACTAAGACTAAGGTGATAATGGCAGTACCAAAAATAGTGCCTAAAGAACGAGTGATACCTCCAATAAAATTTAACCAGCCAAATCTCGATAGTTTGGTAAATTTTTCAATTTTTTGATTAATATTTTTTAGTTCAGTTAAAATTTCTTGATTTTGATCCATATTATTTAATTGAATTTTTAATTAATTCTGCAATTTTAGTCATTTCTTCTGAAGAAATTTGTTTACTATTATTTGGATTTATACCGCCAATATGACCATCGTTTTCAAATTTAGGAATTAAATGAATGTGAGCATGAGAAACACCTAACCCATAAACAACTTTGGAAACAATTATCGGATTTAAAACTTTTTGAATTACTTTAGATAACTTTCTAGCTAATTGCCAATATTCATCATAATTATCAACATCATCAACCCATTGAAAATGTTTTTTGGGAATTAAGAGAGTGTGACCAAGATTTAAAGGTTTAATATCTAAAAAAGCCAAAAAGTTATCGTCTTCATAAACCTTATGGCAAGGAATCTCCCCTTTTATTATTTTACAAAAAATACAATCATCCATTTTTATATCTTATCAATTTTTGGATAAACTTGGCAAATGGTGGCGATGACCAAATCTTTGGCTTTGGGAAGAGAAATATCATTTAAAGTGACACCGGCAGCAGTTTTATGGCCACCACCACCAAGAGATGTGGAAATTTTAGTCAAGTCATATTTATTATAATCTCTGGTTCTGAAGCTAATTTTTATTAAATTTGGTTGCGCTTCAATCATACTAATGCCTATTTCCCAACCAACCACTGACTTAACATAATTGGCAATATCGGAACCATTAACAACATTGTTACTAATATTATTTTTTTCAATAGTTTTAAAATCTATGGAGGCAATGGCAACTTTTCCTGAAATGTGAGTAGAAATTGAACCAAGCATTAAAGATAAAAATTTAAGACGATCTGGTTGGTCGTTATTTTCGATTTCAAAAATTATTTTATTAAAATCTGGATAAATTTTTGTGAGTTTGGCAGCTGCTAAAAAAGTTTTATAGTTAGTGTTGAAATATTTAAAACCGCCAGTATCAGTATAGAGACCAATAAATAAACAAATGGCAATTGATTTTGAAAAATTAATTTTTTCTGATTCTAGAAAATCATAAACTAATTGACAAGTTGCAGGTGCATTTTTATCAATTAAATTGATGTCAGCAAATTTTAAATTGCTGGCATGGTGATCGATAACAATAGTTTTTAAGGTCTTAGGAATAACAATATTGCCTTGTTTTGATATTTGTTTTTCATTAGAAATGTCGGCAATAATAAATAAATCGTAATCTTCTGGATTAATTTTAAAGAAATTTCGAGGCACAATTTTACCAGACCCTGGCATGGATAAAAATCTATTTGGAAATTCTGAGTCACCACCAAGAAGGGTAACTTTTTTGCCCATTTTAGTTAGGATATGGTATAGGGCTAGGTTACTGCCGATAGAGTCACCATCTGGACTTGGGTGAAGAGTTAGCAAAATATTTTTAGCTTTTTTAATCTCTGTCCAAATTTTTTTGTAAATTAATTTTTTAATCATAATTAGCCGAATTTTGGATAACAACATTTTTTATATTTTTTTCCAGAACCGCAAGGACAAGGATCGTTTCTACCGACAACTTGATCATTTTGAATAGTAACTTGTTTTGGTGGTAATTCTATGTCTTCCTCTTTTGGATTTTCAGACATTGAATCCCCCCTCCCTTCGATAACATTTTTGGGGATTAAATTTGGATCGGTAACTGGCTCTAATCTGAATAATTTACGAACTAAATTATATTCAAATTGAGACATAAGTTTTTGAAACATTTCATAGCCTTCTTTTCGATATTCAATTAAGGGATCTTTTTGAGCATAGCCGCGAAGACGAACGCCATCGCGAAGATCATCTAGAGCTGTTAAGTGTTCAACCCAAAGAGGATCAAGAGTAGAAATTATAGAATAAGTAAGAACACTGTTGGCTAGATCTTTGCCAAAATAATCAACTCGTTGTTGCCATTGATCGATTAGTAATTTAAATAAAAATTCTTGAGGATTGTCGGTTTTTTCTAGTTGCTTTTTAAATTCACCACGTTGTCGAGGATCTAGAGGAAGAATTTCAGCAAATTCTAAAATTACTTTTTCAAAATCAATTTTTTCAGTTTCGTAGACAGTATTTAAAGAAATAATTAAATTGATTTGAGTTTCAATGTTTTTAAAAATAATTTCTTTATTTTTTTCAGGATTTTCTTTTTGATTTAAAAGAGCAGAGTCTCGTAATTGATAAACAATTTTTCGTTGTTTATTAATGACATCATCATATTCGACTAAATTTTTACGAGCGTCGAAATTATAACCTTCAACTTTAACTTGAATTTGCTCTATGACTCGAGAAACCAAAGGATGGGTTAGTGGTATATCTTCTGGCATATTAAAGCGGCCCATGAGAGAACTAATTTTTTCACCACCGAAGACTCTCATTAAATCATCATCAAGAGCGACATAGAATTGAGAAAAACCAGGATCACCTTGACGACCAGCACGACCACGAAGTTGGTTGTCTATACGACGAGATTCGTGACGCTCGGTGCCAATAACACAAAGACCACCAAGACTGACAACTTCATCATGTTCTTTTTGCCAAAGTTTTTTGTCGACACCATCTTTTGGACCACCAAGAATAATATCGACACCTCGACCAGCCATATTGGTAGCAACAGTGATAGCTCCTTTTTTACCAGCCTTAGAATTAATTTCGGCTTCAGATCGGTGATTCTTGGCATTTAAAACCTGATGAGGAAGACCTTTCTTTTTAAGTAAAGAAGAAATTGTTTGGTTTTTATCAATAGAAGTGGTTCCAATTAAAACTGGTTGACCAAGTTTGTATTTTTCTTCGATAAAATTAGCAACAGCAGTATATTTTGATCTTTGAGATTTGAAAATTAAATCATTTTGATCATCTCTTTTTTTATCTCTGTGAGTCGGAATAGAAATAACATCGAGATTGTATATCTTTTTAAATTCTTCAGCTTCGGTGGCAGCGGTACCAGTCATTCCGGCTAATTTTTGATAAAGACGAAAATAATTTTGAAAAGTAATAGTGGCCCAAGTTTGAGATTCTTGTTGAACATTAACTCCCTCTTTGGCTTCGACAGCCTGATGCAGACCATCTGACCAGCGACGACCATTCATCATACGTCCAGTGAATTCATCAACAATAATTATTTCACCATCTTTGACTACATAATCTTTATCTCTATGAAAAATAGCCTGGGCTTTGATGGCATTTTCTATATAATGAATAGTTTCGAAAGATTCTTCATATAAATTTGTAAAACCAAGAACTTTTTCAACTTTACGAATACCATATTCTGAAAGAGTGGCTGATCTCGATTTTTCATCGATGACATAATCTGTTGATTGAAGATCTGAGGCAACTTTGGCAAATTTATAATATTTATCAACTGGTTGGTTGTTTGGGGAAGAAATAATTAAAGGAGTTCTGGCTTCATCAATTAATACAAAGTCGACTTCATCAACAATGGCAAAATTATGAGGACGTTGAACAACTCTATCTTGATCTGGGGCCATATGGTCACGAAGATAATCAAAGCCAAATTCATTATTGGTTCCATAGGTTATGTCGGCAAGATAAGCTTCTTGTCTGGTGACAGGCCTTAGATGGGCCAAACGATCATCAACAGTCTCGCTTGGATCAGTGTAATCGAGATCTAAGATAAAAGATTGTTCATTGACAATACAGGAAGTGGAAATACCTAAAAATTTAAGGGCTTTTGGATACCAACCAGCACCCACACGGGTTAAATAATCATTAGGAGTAACAATATGGACACCTTTTTCAGTTAAAGCGTTTAAATAGGCCGGAAAAACAACAGAGTGAGTTTTTCCTTCACCAGTTTTTTGTTCAGCAATGGCACCTTGATGAAGAGTAATAGCAGCCATAAGTTGAACGTCGTAAGCTCGTTCGCCAATAACTCGATTAATAGCTTCTCTAACTACAGCAAAAGCCTCGGGTAAAATATCGT
>Ga0172381_10005312_pt1 | contig 13113 bp, 13 predicted proteins | sample Leawel6488metaG_FD_119754 | JGI IMG/M metagenome (GOLD analysis project Ga0172381, IMG submission 119754) | Leachate microbial communities from a municipal landfill in Southern Ontario, Canada - Leachate well 64-88 metaG | ecosystem: Engineered > Solid waste > Landfill > Unclassified | place... | reverse complement strand
ATATTGTCACGCTGCAATCGCACAGTGTTTTGAATATAAGAAAAAAGAAATGGCGGATTTATTGAAGGAAATAAGAAAAAAACAAAAAAAAATTTTTATCGGTAACAAACTTGTATCAAAAGATATCTTACAAGAAGTGTTCGGTGAAAATGTCATCCATATAAAAGTTGAATCTAGAAATTGTTTCAGAAATGTCGACACAACAGAAAAAGAATTAATTGAAATATTAGAAAAGAATCCTAAAGAATTTTACACTGTGATATTCGCCGCTGGCCCAACAGCAAATGTATTACAAAAAAGATTATATGGTAAATATAATTTTTTTAGCGTAGATTTTGGAAGTCTTATAGATGCAATATCAGGATGGAGTAGTAGAGCTTGGATAAACTCAGATAAAAATTATTACATGAATATATTAAAAGAATTATTAGGATAAAAAAATATGACAATAAAAAAAATAATAGAGGTACTAAAAAGAGATGGTTTTAAAAGTTTTATTTCAAAATCTGTTTTGTTATTCAAAAGATGGATATTTTTGAACTCACCAAACAAATTAAAAATATTATTTTCAGAAAAAATAAGCAAATTCCAACCCAATAATATAAACGAGGTTGTAGATTATTGTTTCTATGCACTAGGAGGTGTCATCAGACCAATACAAATAAGAGAAGAATTCTATAAATTTTTAGAAACATTCAAAAATAAAGCTCCTAAAATAGTATTGGAAATAGGTACGGCAAGCGGTGGAAGTCTCTTTTCCTTATGTAAACTAGCACCTGAAGATGCGACTATTATGAGTATAGACTTACCAGAAGGAAAATTTGGTGGCGGATATCCAGAATGGAAAACCCCTATTTATAAATTCTTTAAAAAGAAAAAACAAAAACTTTTCTTATTACGTGAAGATTCTCATTTAGAACAAACTGTCAAAAAAATTAAAGAAATTTTGAATGATAAAAAAATTGATTTTTTATTTATTGATGGAGATCATTCATATGAAGGAGTTAAGAAAGATTTTGAAATGTATTCTCCCCTCGTAAATAAAAATGGGGTAATCGCATTTCATGATGTCACTCCAGGGGGCCTTGAATGTTTTACGGGTGGTGTTCCAAGATTTTGGAAAGAAATAAAAAATAAATATACATATAAAGAATTTATCCAAGATGAGAAACAAACTGGATATGGAATCGGTTGCTTGTTCCTAAATTAAAATATGACAAAGGTTTCAATCATAATTCCAACTTACAATAGTGAGAAGTTCATAAACAGAACTATTCAAAGTGTTATAGACCAAACTTACAAAGATTGGGAGCTTATTATTGTTGATGACCTATCAAAAGATAAAACGCGTGAGATACTAAATGAATGGAAAAAGAAAGACGAAAGGATTCATTTGATTTTTTTAGACAAAAATTCTGGAGGTCCAGCACATCCTAAGAACGTCGCAATATCAGAAACACATGGCAAATACATCGCCTATTTGGATCATGACGACGAGTGGATGAAAGATAAATTAGAAAAACAAATAAACGTGCTGGAAAAAGATCCAAAAATTGGCTTTATCAGTTGTGAAGCAGACATGTTAGATAAAAATGGAAAACTTCTTTATACAACTACCACGAGCATAGTCCCAGATTCTGGAGTATTCCCTGCCATATTATCTACAAATTTTTTTACATCAAACTCTTCTCTTGTAATACCCAAAAAAGTTATTGACGAAGTTGGTGGAAGAGATGAAAATCCAGAAATTGGACCATCAGAAGATAGAGAGTACGAATTGCGTATCGCTGCAGCTGGATACAAATTTTATGTTGTGCATGAAGTGCTCATAAAATACTATTCACATGATGGTAGCCCATACACACGACCATATTATTCAAATTCTAGCTTAAAATATATTTCATATTATAAAAAATATAATCTTGAGTATATTCTCTATGAAGATTTTGTAAAAGAATTCATAAGGCTTGATGATACTCAAAATTCAAAAAAATACTGCAAACTATTGATATCAAAAAAACCATATTATATTAGATATGATTTAATCTACATATTTTTATTATTTGGAAAACTTGGTATGTTTTTTATCAGACAAATACTTTTATTACAAAGCAATATTTTATATTTCTTAGGCAAGAAATCTAAATATGAAGCAGACCAATATGCTACATATTTTAAAAAAGTAACAAAGAAAATAAATAAAATAAATGTAATTATAACTTCAACAGTAAAATGTTCTGAAAAACCTGTTTCCTACAGCAAAGTACGTTCCGTTTTTACAAAGGAAGAAAGACTAGCACAAACAATACAGACTATTGAATCTGTAAGAAAATATATGCCAAATGCTTATATAACTTTAATAGAGATTGGCCAAGAATATTCAGAAAATTCAAAAATAGAAAAACTTGTAGATCAATATATAAACTTAAGTAAGAATAAAACAATACGATTCTTTGTTGATGGAATATTTAAAGGTCTAGGCGAAGCTGTTGGGATAATCTTTGCTTATAAAAGAATTGATAAAACCTATTTAAACTATATAAAACTTAGTGGCAGATACATATTAAACAATAATTTTAAACTAGAAAATTTTACTAGTGAAAAACCATTTTCTGGTAAAGTTTATGACGAAAAAACTATATCAACAAGACTTTACTACTTCAAAAACCAATACTTGCTAGATTGGAAGGTAAAACATATTATGAGTATACCCTTCCTATTATTAAATCGCTCTATCGAAAGAGTTTTATATATTTTAATAGGTGGAAAAAATATTAATCCTGTAGATACTTTAGGCGTCAGTGGAAAAATAGGAGTAAATGGAGAGATAATAGAAGAATAAAATGATAAGCATACTAACCTACAACCCAAAATTTTTAAGCAAAGAAAAAATAAAATTTTGGATTAAAAAAATATTGAACAAACCTAGAGGACCAGAGGTGGTTTTAAACAATCTTGTGATTGGTCTGAAAAGAAACAATTTTGATTTCCAGGTCAACAAAATTACTCCTGAAACAAAAACTATTCATGCCATAAGTAGTGTAGATGCTTTAAAGTGGGCAATAAAACAAAAAGAAAAAGGTAAAATCAATGAGCTTATAGCTGGTCCAAATATTGTGAGACATCCACCAGATGATGATTCAATTCTTGTAAATAAAAATATAGATAAAATATTGGTACCTTCGAAGTGGATGGCTAAATATTTTTCTGCGCTCGAACCAAAAATAAAAGACAAACTATACATTTGGCCCGCAGGAACAGAGTGCGACATAAAGATATCTAGCAGCAAAAAAGAAAGATGTATCCTCTACAAAAAGAATGTTGGAGAAAAATTATTTGAAAATATTAAGAAATATCTAGAAGAAAATAAAATTTCATATAACATTATTGAATATGGAAAATATAAAGCTGAGGATTATTTAAAAATGTTAGATGAAACAAAGTTTTTGATATATTTACAAACATCTGAAAGCCAGGGCATAGCCCTACAAGAAGCATGGGCTCATAATGTTCCTACTTTTGTATGGAACAGCATAATCAGCTCCCCACTTACAGGATCAACAATCTATGAAAAAGTTGCTGCACCATATCTCACAGACGAAAGTGGAGATTTGTTCAAAGATTTTGAAGACTTTAAAAATAAATTACCAAAATTCATTGAAAATTTGAAAAAATTTAAACCAGCAGAATACTGCAAAAACAATTTGTCTATAGAGAAAAGCGCTGAAATATATGTTAATATTATCGAGAATAGACAGAAACCATGGAAAAAATTATAAATAAAATTAAATATTATTTTGGACGCATTCTTGTAAAATTATACGGTTTTAAAGGCAAATCCTATGCTTCACTCAATGAAGATCAAATAATAGATTGGCTTCTTGGATACAGAAAAACTGGCAAATATATAGATATTGGTGCTAATGATCCTGAGATAATCAGCAATACAAGATTATTTTATGAGAGAGGTTGGAATGGCATAAATGTTGAACCGAATAAAAAAGATTTTGATAAATTACAAAAAATAAGAATTAAGGATATCAATTTAAATTTTGCTGTCGGGACCGGAGATATAAAATACTACTTGAACTGTGGTGATACGACCGCCAGTACTTGTGATCCAAAATTAGCTGAAGAAAGAGGTTTGAAAAATGCTCAAACTCTAAAATTAAAACCATTAAAGGAAATTTTTGAAGAAAACCATTTAACTAAAGTAGATTTCATATCTATAGATGTAGAATCTTTTGAAAATGAAGTATTGAGAAGTAATGACTGGGATAAATATAAGGCAGATCTTTTGTGTATAGAAGGAACAGGTTATGGCTGGTTAAAAAAATACGGCTACAGATTTGCATTCTGGGATGGTTTTAATTCTTATTATAAACTCAAAAAATAAAATGTTTTTGTCAGAAAGAATAAAAAATATAGATAAAAATGACCGAGTCTTAGAAATTGGTCCAGGAAATGGACCTCACCCTAGAGCCGATGCTTTTTTAGATATTACATACTCTTCTAATGATGAAAAGTTAGGTCAGTTTGGTTTTGGCACCAAAAAAATTGATGTTTCATATAAAAAACCCATCTATTATTATGATGGTAAAAAATTTCCCTTCAAAGATAAAGAATTTGATTATATTATTTGCTCACATGTTATAGAACATGTCGAAAGCATACCTGATTTTGTAAAAGAATTAGAGAGAGTGGCTCATAAAGGGTATCTTGAATTTCCATCACCTTATTATGAGTATTTGTATAATTTTGTTGAACACAAAAGTTTCTTATATTATAGCAAAAATAAAAATAAAATTTATTGGATGGAAAAAGGTGACAAATTAAAAGAATTTGAAAAATGTAATATTTTTTTAAAACAAACAATAGAAAAAGGTTATGTTGAAATATTTATGAGTAATAAAGAATGTTTTTTCCATGGATTTGAGTGGGAATCACACATAGATATCGAGGAAATAAAAAATTTATCTGAAATGCAGTTTGAAACGGTTACTATAAATCCAGCGAGAATAAGTTTCATTCAAAAGATTAAAAATATCATCAAAAAAATTTTACGAATGATGAAAATAATCAAAAAATAAAATGAGAGTCTCAATAATAACGCCAGCTTATAATTGCGCTCATTTTATAGATAAGTGCGTGAGTAGCGTCAAAAATCAAACTTATAAAGATATTGAACACGTCATAATAAATGATGGTTCAAAAGATAATACATTCGAAACTGCAAAAAAATACGAAAAAGAATACAATTTAAAACTATTAACACAGGACAATCACGGTATCGCCTATTCAATGACTCGTGGCTTCAAAGAAGCAAGCGGAGATATTTTTGCTTGGATTGATGCAGACAATTATTATGATACTGAAATAATTGATGAAGTTATAAAAATATTTGAAAAAGATTCTAGTATAGATATTGTTTATGGAAATATAGACAATGTAGATGAATCTGGAAAAATGATATTCACTTATAAGCCACCGCACGATATTTCATTTGAAAAAGCTCTTATCTACACTACGGGAGCAATCCCCCAGCAACCAGCAGTATTCTTTAAGAGAAAAATATTTGAAAAAATTGGAAGTTTTGACTCAAAATATAAGATTGCTGGTGACTATGATTTCTGGCTAAAAGCTTTAATAGATAAACCGAAACTATTTTACTATGATAAAAGTTTCGGTTATTATTTAAGAGTCAGAAGCGGTATATCACAAAATGCTAGAGGAACAATAAGAGGTTATAAAGAAATGCTAGATGTGTGTAAAAAATATAAACAACCTCTTTATGGTAAAATAATGATGTTTATAAAATATGCGAAAGGTTACTTGGGTTCATTCATTAAAAAATAAATATGTTATATAAAATTATTAATAAATTATTTTCTTTTTTAGGTTTTAAGCTTGTTAGTAGCCAGGCTGGTGAAGACATAATAATAGAACATTTTTTACCAACAAAAAAAGATGGGTTCTATATAGATATTGGTGCCCACGACCCCATTAAGCTTAGTAATACATTTTTATTTCACAATAAAGGATGGACTGGGATAAATATAGAACCAACCCCTTCAAAAATTTGGCTTTTTAATTTTTTTAGAAATAAAGATAAAAATTTAAATGTTGGAGTCGGGCCAACAGTATCTGAAATGAATTTTTATATTTTTGAAAAAAGTATGTTTAATACCTTTGATACTAATGAAGTTAGAGAGTTACAAAAAATTGACGTTAAACCGATAAAAACAATTACAGTCCCTGTTCTTCCATTAAAAAATATTCTGGAAAAATATGCTAAAAATAAGGAAATCGATATTATGTCCATTGATACTGAAGGACAAGATATGGAGGTATTAAAAAGCAATGATTGGGATAAATTTAGGCCACGTTTTGTAATATTAGAAACGTCAGAATATAAAGATGGAATTATAATAAAAAAACCAGACAATGTTTTTGATAAATATATGAATGCAATAGGATATAATATGGTTGCAGATACCCACATAAATACAATCTATGAAAAATCTTATTAAAAAAACCATGAGAATAGTGTTCTCCCCTTTTATCTTTTTAGATTATCTAAAATTTACCAAATTCAAAGATAAAAGATTCTCTATAAAATTTTCTGATTTTCATCCTCAAATAAAGGATAAGCTGAGTAAAACAAATTTTGATACACATTACGTTTATCATACATCTTGGGCTGCAAGAAAAGTAAAAGAAATAAACTCTTCTGTCCACACAGACATATCTTCTAGCCTATACTTCTCGGGAATAGTCTCTGCTTTTATACCTGTAGATTTTTATGACTATAGACCAGCAGACCTAAAACTTTCAAATCTAAAAAGCGGACATGCAGATCTTACAAAATTACACTTTAAAGATAACAGTATAAAATCTCTTTCTTGTATGCATACAGTTGAACATATAGGTCTTGGCAGATATGGCGACCCATTTGATCCAAATGCAGATCTACAAGCTATAAATGAGCTAGAAAGAGTTCTTGCAAAAGATGGTTCACTTCTATTTGTTGTGCCCGTAGGACAACCAAAAATAGAATTTAATGCTCACAGAATATATTCTTATGAACAAATTACCGGGTACTTTAAAGATCTTACTTTAAAAGAATTCTCGCTTATAACAGATAGTGGAGATTTCATAGAAAATGCTAAAATGGATTTAGTAAAAGAACAAAAATATGGGTGCGGATGTGTTTGGTTTATTAAAAATAATTAATTGAGATTACGTCGCACAACGTGATTTCGCAAAATCAAAATGAAATACGCTTTGATAACTGGTTCAGCTGGATTAATAGGCTCAGAATCTGTAAGATTTTTTATTGATAAAGGATATATAGTTGTCGGTATAGACAATGACATGAGACAATACTTCTTCGGTAAAGAAGCTAGTACTGATTGGAATAGAAAAGAATTACAGAAAAAGTTTGGAAAAAAATATATACACATAAATGCTGATATTAGGGATAACAAAAATATAGAAAAAGTTTTTAAAAAATATAAATTCGATATTATTATTCACACAGCAGCTCAGCCATCTCACGATTGGGCAGCAAAGGAACCTTTTACAGACTTTACTGTAAATGCAAATGGTACATTAGTCATGCTTGAAAATTTTAGACTATATGCTCCAAAAGCAACTTTCATTTATACATCAACAAACAAAGTTTATGGTGATACTCCCAACTTCCTCCCTCTTGTTGAACTAGATAAGAGATATGAGATAGACAAAAAACATCCTTATTACAAAGATGGCATTGATGAAAGCATGAGTATAGACCAGTCCAAACACAGCATCTTCGGTGCATCAAAACTTGCTGCCGATGTTATGGTTCAAGAATATGGAAAATATTTTAATCTAAACACTGGAGTATTTCGTGGAGGTTGTCTTACTGGGCCAAATCACAGCGGAACTCAACTTCACGGTTTTCTCGCCTACTTAGTAAAATGTATTGCTACAGGTAAAAAATATACAATATTTGGATACAAGGGAAAACAAGTAAGAGATAATATTCACAGTTATGATCTTGTAAATATGTTCTGGAATTATCATCAAAAACCAAGACAAGGAGAAGTTTATAATGCTGGTGGCTCAAGGCATTCAAATATTTCAATGCTTGAAGCAATTGAAAAAATAGAAAAAATCACTGGTAAAAAAGCGGTTATAGAATATAAAGATGAAAACCGTTCTGGAGACCATATCTGGTATATTTCTGATGTTTCTAAATTCAAAAAACATTATCCAAAATGGGATTATAAATACGGAATAGATGATATATTGGAACAGATTTGCGCACAGGGACACTTTAAGTAAAACAAATGATAGAAGTTAATTTAAAAGGTGGTTTGGGTAACCAAATGTTTGAATATGCGACAGCAAGGCATTTGGGTATCAAATACAAGAAAAATTTGGTTTTAAATACTGAATACTTTTTAAATATACCGAAAGGAGACGTTCCGAGAAATTATCAACTTGATATTTTCCATATAGATAAAAATGCCAAAATAAAAGAAACTATTCATCCCCTCTTTAAGTTACTACAGAAAATTGTATTGAAAGTTTCTAATAAGTTTTTTGGAGAAAAAACACAGATTGATATTGCAAAAATTTTCTTAAAATTAAACTTGCCTGTTTATTTAAATGGGTACTTTCAAAGTGAAAAATATTTTAAAGACAGCAGAAATATTTTACTTAAAGAATTTACACTAACAAAAGAAATTGGTCCTGAGGCAAAAAGACTAAAAGAAATCCTAGAAAAATCAGAAGGAGTTTGTCTTAATGTCCGCCGTGGAGATTACTTGAGACCAGATTATATAAAAATATTTGGTGTACTTAGTATGGAATATTATCAAGATGCTTTAAATTACATAAAAGATAAGGTAAAAAATCCTTTAATTTGTGTTTTTTCAGACGATCCAGAATGGGTAAAAAAGGAATTCAAAATTGATAATGTAATTTTTGCTGGAACAGATATATTGAAAGATTACGAACAAATGTATCTTATGTCTTTGTGCAAACATAATATTATCGCAAACTCTTCTTTCGCTTGGTGGGGTGCATGGCTAAATCAAAATCCAAATAAAATTGTCATTGGACCAAAACAATGGGCTGCAAACAAAACCGCGGATGAGTTAGATATATTACCAAAAACATGGATACAGATATAGTAAAAAGTTTTAAAGTTTAAAGTTATAAAGTAAATATAAAATGGAAATAAATACAAATCCACAAATAAGCATAATAACCATCACGAGAAACCGCGCAGACTTCATCGTGAAAGCCATAGAAAGTGCCCAAAAACAGGGTTTTACTAACTGGGAGCTAATAGTTCTCGATGATGACTCAAATGATGGAACTGGGGCTATTATAGAGGCATTTAAGGCCAAAGATGGACGTATAAAGTACTACAAAAATCCTTCTATTTTAGGCATATCAAAAAACAGAAATTTGGGTCTTTCAAAGGCGCGCGGAAAATATATTGCAATGCTTGATAGTGATGATGAATGGATAGATAAAGATAAACTCCAGAAACAAATTGATATTTTAGAAAAAGATAATTCAATCGGTCTGGTTGGGTCAGCGATGAATTGTGTCGACGAAAATGGGACTTTTCTTTATGAAGAAAAAACAAAAACTAATGACAAAGATATTAGAAATAATATATTAATTCATAATCAAATATTTCAATCAAGTGTGATGTTCAGAAAAAAAGCGATAGATGAAATTGGAAACTACGATGAAAATTTAGTAGTAGCTGAAGATTTTGATCTTTGGCTTAGAATTGGAAAAAAATATAAATTTGCAAATTTAAAAGAATCAACTATAGCCTACACAATTCATTCCGGAGGAATATCAAAAAATAGAAAATTATTGATAGCTTGGAATCACTTGATGATAGTATTAAAAAACTTTGGAAAATATCCAAATTGGTTTTCTGCTATAATATTTGCCAAACTCCGCCTCCTAAAAAATATATTTTCAAAATAATATGAAAAATCGTTACGAATTTCTTGATGCTCTAAGAGGTATTGCAATACTCGGAGTAATAATACTACACGTATCTATTTTTACAGTAAACGCTGAAACTAGATTTATTTTTAGAGCTGTTGGAGAAGGCGCGAGAGGTGTTCAACTTTTCTACATTGTAAGTGCTTTGACACTTTTTTTAAGATTACACTCAAGCCATTATTTGGGGAAAGTTAGTCAAACATTAAAATATTTTTTAAGAAGATTTTTTAGAATAGCTCCACTTTTTTACTCAATCTTATTTTTTATATGTTTTTTTACATTTATTATTCCTTTAGATTTCTTTTCTTATGTTCAAAAAGATATTCTTAACTTCGTGTCCACTTTCAGCTTTACCAACAGTTTCTTCCCTGTATATATTAATAATATCATTCCTGGACAATGGTCAATTGCTGTAGAAATGCTCTTCTATCTTTTGGTTCCTATATTCTTCCTAAAAATTAAAAATTTGTCTAATGCAAAAAAATATTTCTTATATTCACTGATATTTGCAACATTTGTTGAATTAATATTACCAATCATGTTTCCTCAGGTTCTAAGTGATGATTGGAAATTCTTCCTGTTCTTCTCTCTACCAATCCAATTACCAACATTTATGCTGGGTTTTATCTCATTTTTTTTAATATATGATAAAGATGGTGAGAAAAAATCAGCTAACAACAAAACAACAATTGATACCATAAAATATCTTTTTTGTGCAACTTTAATAAGCGAAATATTATTTGTATTAACAAAATTTATAATACTGAAGCAGATTGATGTTTCTCTGATCACCCCTCGCATATACATAGAATCTGTCATACTAGTATGTTTGGTATTGGCACTCGCAAATGGGTACCTTCCGATATTAAAAAATAAGCTATTTCAATTTTTTGGTAAAATCAGCTATGGCTTGTATCTTACTCACTTTTTAACACTTATGTTAATTTCAAAATTACCAATATATATAAAGATTGCAAAATATATTAATAACGTTTATATCGAATATATTTTCTTACTTATAATTACATTAATAGCCGGTTCAATAATCTCATATATAACATACATGTTTATAGAAACACCAGGCCAAAAACTTGGTAAAATCATATCCGATAAATTTATAAAAGAAAAAACTATTCAATAAGATCAAAATCATCTGCAGTAAGATTCCCCTCTTCAAGTCTTTTTACTTCCTTTCTACTTTCCATACGAACAAAAATAGCTGATACTGAAGCTAAAACTATAAATAGAAGGACAATTAGAAACCACTTAGACATTTTCTTAGATTCCTAAAATTTTCTTTAATTCTTCTTCGGAAATTTCTCTGGTTTCATCCTTGGTTTCTTCCCTCTTTTCTTTTGGAGCTTCTTGTTTCTTTGGTTCTTCTACTTTAGGAGCTTCTGGTTTTTTGATTTCTTCTTTCACCTCCTTTTTGCTTGCCACGAGGTCAGCAGACTTTTCGTGGAGTTCTACCCCAGTCAAATGAGAATCCAATTTGACGGGGTAAACTTTTTTTACTTCAATCTTTGGGGCTACAGGTTTAGATACTGGAGCTGGTTCAGACTTATTCATGACGGCAGCAAGCGCAGATCTAAGATCTGATAAGTTTTCTGGACTCATGGTTTTTACATGACCCACTTCAGTTTTTGACTTATTAATAGAAACTTCCTCTTTCTTAACAGGTGTTTCAATTGGTTTTTCTTCAATTCTTGGTTCTACTACCAACTTTTTAGCAAGTTCTTTTAAAGGAACAAAATCATCATCCATACTTGCTTCTATTGGCGGGAAATTCTTTTCATATTTAGGTCTTTCAGTTCTTGCTGGTTTGGGAGCGAGTGGTTTGGGTTGTTCTATTGGTTTTGGAGTAAAGGATTTTGGTTGTTCTGCTGGTTTAGTCGTCACAATAGCTGATGCTGGTTTTACCTCATAAACTGTCTTTTTTATTTCAGGTGATGGTGTACCGTGTGCTAAATATGGTTTTCTTATTTCTGGTCTATCTGTAAAAGTTTTTGCAACTGGAGCAGATATTGGGGCTGGTTGATATGGTCTAGCTGAGCTAACAAAAGGTGTTTTAGATGTGACGGTCACTTTCATAGAGCTTTTTGCTTCTTCAACCCATTTTGCAATTATATCTTCAACAAGAGCTCGAGGTTTAGAGAAATTTTTTCGTGAATGCTCAATTATTTCTGATCTATAAGAAATCACTGGCTCTGGAAATGGAGGAAGTGAGGATGCAGAAAAAGGGACTGAACCTACTCCATCTATCATAAGTTTCAAATACATTTGATACATACCAAGATTTACTAGATCTTCTGCAGTAAACTGTGGTGCATATTCTTTTTCTAGAACTTCCGCATCAATAGCTCCTACACGAAATGTAATTTCGGTACCAGCGTTTCCAAAAACGGCAGCTCTCACTTCTTCTGACATCTGTTCTATGTATTGGTGAGCAATCGTAAGATTTAAATTGTATTTTCTTGCCTCAGAAAGAATGTCTGCAAAAGATTCATTAGCAAAAGATTGAAATTCATCAACATATAAATAAAAATTAGGTAGTTTTTTTAATTCTTTTTCTGGTGTATCAGCGCGAGACATTGCAGCTAGATATATTTTTGTAATCATCATAGAACCAAGCAAATTTGCATTTGTCTCCCCTACTCTACCTTTTGAAAGGTTAATTATTATTATTTTCTTTTCATCCATCAACTTTCTAATATCAAAAGATGACTTTGGTTGACCAACAATATTTCTTATCAGAGGGTTTCCCGTAAATTGACCTATTTTGTTTTGAATAGCTGGTATGGCCTCTTGAACAGTTTTGTCTGTATACTTTGCAAATTCATCTACCCAAAAAGATTTTACAGATGGATCTTTTACATTATCTACAACTTTTTTTCTATATTCTTTATCTGAGAGTAATCTATTTACACCGAGAAGAGTAGAATTTGGATATTCGATAAGAGCTAAAAGTGAATTGGTTAAAATATATTCCATTCTAGCTGACCATGCATCGAGCCAAATCTTTTTGAATGTACTCATAAGGCCTGCAACAACCAAGTGTCTTTTGTCTACTCCGACATCTTCAAGTACGTT
>Ga0172381_10005311_pt1 | contig 13115 bp, 17 predicted proteins | sample Leawel6488metaG_FD_119754 | JGI IMG/M metagenome (GOLD analysis project Ga0172381, IMG submission 119754) | Leachate microbial communities from a municipal landfill in Southern Ontario, Canada - Leachate well 64-88 metaG | ecosystem: Engineered > Solid waste > Landfill > Unclassified | place... | reverse complement strand
TTAACAAACGAAACACCGTCTGCGCCAAGAGTCCATGTGTATGTATCTCCGTCTTTGACAAATGAGCTTTGATCGCAATTTGTGAATACTGCGGCTGCAAAGTTTTCCTGTGTTCTGTAAGCGGCCTCCATCAATGACTTACCTGCTGTTTGCATGGACAAAAGTTTATTGTCGTCAAGGAACTTTCTTCCGAATGACGCCGTGTCAGAAAATTCAGTAAATTCACAAGTCTTTGCGAAATACTCGTCAATGTCTGAATAGTTTCTGGTGCCGTGCATTTGTTTAAGATCGCCTCTCGCGGTTGTTCCAAGGATGGAAACAGATGGCTCGTTGACGTCCCTTCTTTCAAACAATTCGCTGATTATCCCCTGATCGGCTTTAGCTGCGCCTATTTCTTCCATAAATGCCATTATAGGCGTTTCGTATTGACCGACAAGTTTGTTAAATTCTGTTGCGGTATAATTAATCATTCATGCCACCCCCTTATATTGCAGGAGCAAAGATTACATAAATTGAACTGGTCGGAGAATCCGCCGTTGCAACCTTGTAAACTAATAGCCCCGTGCCTACTGCCACCGCGCCGTTAACGCTTGTTCCAACAGAAGCTGTTCCAATATTAACTTTGGCGCCCGCTACCGTTGCAGCTGTTATGGCTGTAGATGGCGTAGTTTTCCATACCTGGTTGTCATTTACTGGTATTACTGTTGGATAGTAAGAAGCTGTCACCGTAGATGATGCAGCTGATACTTTTGATATTGCATACACTGTGTCAGCGCTGTCTGCATAGCATAAGGCACCGCCTGTAACTTTCAGAGCCTGACCGTTGTATAGCACATATCCACTGAGTGCAGGAAGTCTTTTTTCATCATAAAGACTGTTTCCTTCACCCTGTACAAATTTCGCAAATTCAAACATAGTTAATCCCTCCCAGCAAATAACGGGAGGCTATCCCGTTATCTTTTATGTTTTGAGTAGTACATTTTTTGTTTCATAGGGTCTTTGATTCCCATTAACTCCATATTTTTTTTGATCACATCCGGAACAACAACATTGTCGTATTCAGCAACTGCATTTGTTCCGTTTACCTGCGCTGTATGAGCTGTGCTCATAACCGTGGCTTTTACCTGATTTGCGCCGGTTTTTTTTGCGTTTTCAACATCCGTGTCATACCGGTGTTCTTTTAAGTGGCTTACAAGTGACCGTTTGCTTTTTCCTTCATCCCAGGCTGTCCATACCTCTTTAGGTATGTCTGAAGCTTTTTGGATATCAGGAAATAGTTTTTGAGCCTCTTTAAAGCTGTTGACAAGAAACCTGTCCTGTCGTTCCTTTTCAGCTTGTTTAATCAATGGGTGATCGTTGACTTTTGCATCAATTGTTTTTGACAATTCCTCAATGATTTTTTTACTGTCAACAGCAGGTTTCTCTTCGGGCTTTGCTACCTGTTCGGTGTCTACGCCTATACTTTCAAGGTAATCAAGGTAGTCATCTACACTTGAAAACCCTTCCGGTAAAGCTTTTTTTGTAAGCTTATCAAACTTCGATTTGTACCCTTCGTTTTCTTTCAAAAGGTCATCTGCAAGTTTGGCTTTTCTTCTCAGTTCTGCAAAAGCAGCGTTCTGGGAATCGTTTTTAAAATCTTTCTGTTCGGCGACAACAGAATCGTTTGCGCCTGTGTCTTCTATTTGGGTTGCGGCGATTTCCCCACCGTTTGCGCCTCCACCATCTATTTCATCGCTCATAAATGGCTGTTTAATATATTCAAACATAAATTACCTCCGTCAATTTGAGTTTTCTGCCCGGTCTCACGGGAAATTTTTACATTAAAAAAACGCCATATCGGCGCGCGCGATTAGCTTTTACTAATCGTTTTGTTTGCTTTTCCCCATGTTTCCGCAGGGCTTTGCTCTAAGGTCAGTTCCTTTTTGGATTTTCTGAATTGAAGGCGTTTTGTCACCTCCACCGCTTCCAGTCATAAATGTTGCCTTGTTCGGCATCGTCTTTTTCATAATCTCACCTCCTGTTCCTGTAATCTGCGTTCCATATGCGGTTCATCATTAATTCTTCTTCGGCTTCTGTTACGGTCCTTGATTCTTTTACCTTTTGCGAAACCAGCATATCCCTTATGTATTGAGAAGTTATGTTTGGTTGGCAATGTGTTTTTGTAAGGCTTCGGCTTTTGTTGCCACCGCCAGGTTGTATGAATGTTGCCTTGTTCACAAAAATCACTTCCTCGCCTTGTCGTAGGCAATTGCTGCGGCTTGCTTAATTGCTTTTTTCTTGCTTTTGGGCTTTGATGTGCCTATTTTGCCTGTTTTTTCGTATTTGTTAACAAGCTCGCCTATGTTGGATTGCATATTTTTTTTACCTGATTTTAGTGGCATTATTTTTTCACCTTCATTCTTGCGATGGTTTTTGCGGTTTCGATTTCTTTTTTAGCGCATTCCTGAGCTGCAGACATTCTTTTTAAGTCTTTGCGTATTTCTTCGGCGTGCTTTAACGTTCGCATGTCATCTTCAGCTCGCCACTTCTTCTCATCGGCGCTTACTTTCATTTACACCACCTCCCAAATCGTATACCTTTCATTTTCACGGTAAAGCTGCTCGTGCAACTTTTCATATGGTTTTAGTCCGGTTTCTATAATGTCACAATCGCCAAAATCAGCCAGCAAATCTTTGACTGAATACTTTTTCATGCCAAGTACAACAAGCCCGTTTAAATCGCTTTTAGCGATGTCTACAATGGCGCTGGCAATGTTTTCTTTTGGCGCTGCATATCTTGTGGCGTCAATGTCCGTCACTGTTAAAGGGAGTCCCTGTTCTTTTTGACCTTTCCAAATTTCCAAAACTGAACCGGAACTGCCTAAAATGTTTCCGGAGCGCACAACTATAAATCGTGTACGGTTGTCACCTTGATAATTTTGTGCATTAAGTACAAGATATTCCGCCATTGCCTTGCTGCATCCGTATGTATTTACAGGGTTTACGGCTTTGTCTGTTGACATTTGAATAAACATCTTAATGTTATGTTCGATAGCACAATCTATGGCATTTTGAACACCTACAATGTTTGTTTTAAAACACTCAAAAGGCTGTTCTTCACATGCCCAAACATGTTTTAAGGCTGCAAAATTAAAGCAAATATCAATGTTGTCCATAGCTCTGCTTAATCTTTCTTTATCTCTTATATCGCCGATTATGTACCGTATTTTAGGATGTTCGCCGTACTTTTGCCTTAACAAATGCATGGTATGCTCGTGCCTTGCGTAGATCCTTACGGAATGAATGTCGCTTTTTAAAATAATTTCAAGTACCGCCTGGCCTAATGTTCCAGTTCCACCGATAATTAAAATGTTTTTATTTGATAGCATTGCCGCCCCCTATTTTCTGAACTATCGAATTTAGCATTTGCGCTTGAGGATTATTTTGCTTAACCTCTTGCGCCTGAACCTGTTGTTGCTGAACTGCCATCTGCTGATCGTACTGCTCCTGTAAGGCTTGCAAAATTGTATCGGAATATGGGAAGTTTAATTTAGACATAAGTTTCCACACTAAAAGATTTCTTTCAGACGGTTCCATATACCCGCCATTTGCAAGCTCTTTAATTTGCTCTATCAGCATTGTCCTGTTTTTGTTCATTGCAGGTTCAGCGGAAATTTCAATATCCCATCCTGACCAAACAGGCGTGTTTCCTTCCATTTTTACCATGTCAAGCTTATTGAATGTTCCATATTCCGGTTTTAACTTGCTGTCGATTCTATACGGTCTATCACCATCTGAAAAACAAAGTATATGATCGCACAGCAATTGGTAAATTCTTTTGTAAGCGATATTTTTTTCATTGGCCTTTATGCCAATTTTTTCAGCAGTTTGATTAATAAGCGAATCGGTCATTTTGCCAGACTGTGATTCACCTTTGTTTATGCCTTGCCAAACAGACGTAATGCCTATCATGTATTGGAGCTGGTCGGATATAAACGAATAAAACTCAAGAGCTTCGCGCCCGTTGTCTTTAAAGTCAACCGGCTTAAAGTTATTGACGTCATTTACCGGAATAATGGTCAATTCGTCATTGTCAATTAACTGGCTTGCCTCTTCCTCCATTTGCTTGTTATACAAAATCTTTGTCGTGCCTTTAAGGATCTTTTCCTCATGCTTATAAATCATTTTTTTCATCGTCTGTTCAAAGTCGGCGGTTCTTTCAATGTCCGATATGCCAACAATTGATTTAGAGCGCGGGATATTGTTCTGAATAACTATCGGAATGGACTTAGGTCCTTTTGGATAATAATAAGGTACCTGAGTTCCTTTTGGTATTTTAACAACAGGAGTCTTAATTTTGTTCACGTTTCCGCTTTCATCTTTTATTTCTTCTTCAACGTCCGTTACATAATCATCTTCAACGGTTTCAGAATCAAGAAGTGCTTCGTTGCCTTTTTCGTCCTGTTCAAATTCTTCTTTTTCAGGGTTATATTTGCGTCTGTGATAATATTTTGGTTTCTTTAAAAGAATCAATTTGTCGCTAAATACTGTCAAGCACAGCTCATCGTCATCGTCAAGATACCATTTTTCAACGATGGTATACTTAGTAAGTGGGTGATTCATTTGTTCTGAAAACAGGTCTATTTGCGCGTTTACATCGTTGGTGTTAATGACATTTGAGCCGTTTCTATCGCCTACAGTGTCATATTTAATATCAGCGCACAGTCCGTAATCAGGAAGTTTTTTAGCAATGTCGCCATATTTTTTGATGCAATCTTGCAAGGTTTCATTTTCAACGTGGTACATGCACCTGCATTTGTTCTTGTCAACGCATCCAGCAGACCATGCTATATTTTTGGGATGAACTTCAATAATTTCAGGACGACCCCTGAAACCTGGTCCTTGATAATTATAGTTCCACAAAACTTTATAACATGTAATGCCATGTTTTTTTACTACACGTTCGGCAGATGAGTTTACCTCATTAAGGTCGCTGTTGCGTATTGTGTAATCGGCTTCGGCCTGCAATTTCTTAACAGATTGCTCATCGTCTTCTGCTATGGGTTTAAACACGGCTTCGGGTATATTTAAGTCAATTTGGGCTTCAATAATGGACTGTGATATCCGAATTGGCGTACGCGCATCATCAGAAGCAGAAGCAGAATATGTATTGCCAAAAGACCTGTCACCGACATAAATCTTTTCTTCGCGGTCAAACTTGTCGTTCCACGGTTTTTTTTCTTTGTCGGCAGCTTCATATTCTTCAGTAAGTATAGTTGCTTCTTTTACCATTTCGTCCATATTTTTAATTTCCTGCATTTTCTTTTTCCCCCTATCTACAAGGGATTTTAAAGGCTTTAATATGTCCATTTATCATCATCCCAATATTTTTTGTTTGATTTGAGCATTTTTTATAGCACTTCCGTATTTTTCGAGGAATTCTTCAACTGGAAATCCAACATCACGGTAGCCTAACATTGCATAAGCCGCGACTCCGTACATAAACTCAATGTCAAACTGATTTTTATAAGCGGTATCGGTTTTGTAAATCTTTTCATCAAATGTTGCCATCAGTCCGATCAATCTTTCGGCAGAAAATTCCATCAGTTCATCTTTTGACATTTTACACATAGGTTTACGCTTTGTTTCGGGACGCTTCGGAACGTCTTTAATAGGTTTTACAGTAGGAGCCATTCTAATTTCAGGCGTTGAAGTGTTTTCAAAGTCCATTTTATTTCCTCCCAAATTTCTTTTGATAATATCGTTTTAATTGCGGGTTTTGTGTTGAATCTATTAACATGCTTGGGTGAGTATATTTTGTATTGTCCCACTGCTGCGGTTGTTCGCGGACATAAGCGCGTTGCTGTGTTCGGGCTTCGTGCATAATAGCAAATGATAGAACGCAATCATCACAAAAGCCTTGTTCTGCTTCTTCTTTTCCGCTATGTGCATAAATAAATGTTTGCATTTCTTGTAATGTAGCAATGTCGTTTACAACTTGGATTTCATCACGCACTATTGCCCTTGCTTTGTCTATTAACTTTGGCCTTGTCGATGTAGTTGTTAAAAAACCAAATTTTTGCTGTTTTGAACCTGAAATTTCATCGTATGTTTCGCGCTTATACTGATTGTAATATCCTAAATATTGCATGTGTTTTATTGTGGAAAGCCCGTGATTATTGGCCTCTGTTGCCACTAGCGCGTTGTTATAGTATCTTGCAAGCCTTATCTGCTCTTCGGCAAATCTATCCGGTTCAGTGTGCAATCTTTGCGATGCAGCCTGACTTCCTGTTGTGTTATCGCAAACCTGATTGACGCTGTAATCTCCATCCCGTATTCCTTCCGCAACATCTGCGCCGATAACATACGGAATGTTAGGCTTTGGATGTTCATAAATAATTAATGTGCCGTTTTTATCCGGTACAAAAACATATTTTCCGTTTTGGGCTTCAATATATCCGATATCAGGAGGTTTTTCTTTATATTGTTTTGATAATAATTCCAATCGTCTTGTAACCTTTGTTATGTCAAAAACCGGTCTACCAGATGAAAGAAAGCTTTCTTCCGGGCATGCAGGATATTCTTGATGAAATTGGTCTAAATCGCCTGAACATTTATTTTTTATAGCCCATCTACGCCATTCTAACTGGTCATTGTCAAGATTATATTCTTCTTTAATGCGTAATTCTTCTTCGTTTAATTCAAAACCGGTATAAGGCATTCTGTAGCCTTCATCATCAAACCACGGCACAAACAATGGAATGTAGCTGTTTTTGCCTAACACGGCGTCGTCCCACAAGCTTTTAAAATAATTCATACCTTTGGACGTGCTTTCACATATGACAATGCTGTTTGTCTGTGGAACAGAGTTAAGCAGTGACGTCATTGTTTCTTTTATGTTTCCCGGCCATTTGGCTATCTCGCTCAGATGAAGATAGTTTATAGTGTAGGATGAGCCGGCGTTTTTGTTATCAGCTGTTTCAATCAGGAACTTGCATTGCAACCCGGGGTCATTACTTGGTGTAATTGGTTTTGAGGGGTCAAACCTTGGATTTTCAAGCAGCAATCCTTTGCTTAAGCTTGACCTTTTAGCAGGTTTTAAAAACTGTGGAAGTTCTTGATAGAATAAATCCGACATGTTATTGATGGTTGTTGCCGAATCTGCATCAAAACTGACTATCATTGCAACTTTTCCTAAACTAAAATGCAATTCTTTAAAAAATAACGCCTCAGTACATGTACTAAAGCCTTGTTTTCTGCTTTTGCATATTATTACGTATAAAGTTGGTCTTGTTCTTTCATCCGGATACTGTTCTTTCCAGTCTTCAACTATTTTAACCAGCCTGTCTTGACTTTTATTGGTTGTAAAAGGTTTAATTACGCTGGTTTCCCTGTCTCGTATTTTTAAGCACGTTTTGAAGTATAATTTAGTTCCAGTCATTAACTTTTTCAAGTCGTCCACTGTTTCACCCCAATTTTAAGCAAAAAAATAAGGCGGTTGTCCGCCTTACGTTAAAATATATTTATAGGAGATAAGCCATGATTTAAGTATATACTGTATTTTGCGCTATAAAGTGGACTAAAAGTGGTTTACCTCAAAGTCTGCCATTCAATTTTATATCCTGATAAAAAAGATCCGATATGTTCAAGCGCCCTTTTGTTCAGTTCCTTGCACCAATCTTCGCTATAATTGCATTCTATTGCTACATTTTTGAACTCTTTTACACCTCCATCTTTTGTGAAGTATCTTGACAGTAAAACGCTTTGTTCGTTTGGCAGTAAGTTTGATATTGCGTTGTCTATTTTTTCAATAAACCGCTCTAGTTCGCGCGCTTCTATTTCCATTTCGGTTACAGTGGCATTTCGGACAACATAAACCTCTACAGAAGAAACATTGCTATGGTTAGCCGGAACGGCCACTCTAAAATTAACGGCAGATATTTCAGATTGTTTTTCTTTAAGGTCTGAAATTCTGCCGTATATCATTTTTAAATCGTTTCTGAAACCGTTTTGATTGTGGTATCGCAAAATATTCTCTATCTGATCAATTGTCATTGGCATATCCTCCGTCTATGATCTTCTAAAAACTGGTGCTTCGCAATGTCCGTCTATCAATAAATCCTTTACGTTTTCGTTTTCTATAGCGTTTTTGCACACGTTTAAAGCGTTGTAAGCCGCTTCAATAGTTGTATTAACTTCATCTGCGCCATGCGAGAAGCTAATTGATATGTACGGCATCAAAATTCCTTGTCGGACCATCTCCTGATCAAATAACGTTTTTATTTCCATAGGTTTTATGTCGCCGTAGCCAAAATACGCAATTGACGGATTACACGTCACAAAGTCATTGACGCGCATATAATTACTCATTTCGGTATTGCAAATAGCGGCTTTTAATCTTTCTGTGAGTATTCGTCCTATTGCCCATATATGATTAATCACCTTGTTTTTTTGCAACTCTTTTATGGTTGCAATTGACGCCGCAATATCAGGCGTGTTTGAGAAGTAAGTCCCAGATAAAAGGAACACATTTCCTTTGTCTCTCATCCCTAAGTCAAAAAGTTCTTTTCTACCAGCCAAACAACTTACCGCGTATCCGTTTCCCATGCCCTTACCATAGCAAGCTAAGTCAGGCTCGACGCCGTATAAGCCTTGTACGCCCCGTATATGGTATCTGAATCCCGATATAGTTTCGTCAAGTATAAATATAATGCCATATTTATTGCACAAGTCACGAATATATTGCAGTTTTTCTTTTGTCACGTCAACAGTGGCAGGGTCAAGAACAATTGCAGCAATATTATGCTCATTTTGATCGACAAATTTTTCAATATGCGTCGGACAACTTATAAAATTTCCGACAGTCATGTTGTTGTATGAATATTTAACTATACTAGACCTTTCTTCACACGGTATTCCATCGTTTACAACCGTTTTACCTATAAAAAAATCTGCCGTGCTAATAAATGGGTTTTCCTCTGCAATAAGTATTATATCGCGTCTTGCGTACGCCCTTGCCAGTTTTACGGCTGCATGAGTCGCGTCACTGCCATTTTTGCCGAATTTACAAACTTCACCCAATTCCAATTCTTGCGTAATTATCTCGCGTAATTCGCCTTCGTATGGGTTAGATCGCGTAAAGCACACGCCTTTGTCTATAGCGGCTTTTGCTGCTTCATCCACCGGTGGATAGCAATAGCCAAGAATAACAGAACGCAAAGCCATGCCAAAATCTATAAACTCTCGCCCGTCTATTGACTTAACGCGACAACCTTTTCCACTTTTAAATATAATAGGACAATTAGCAGGGAAACAGTCAGAACTTCTACTATATGTTGCAAAATGTTCCATATTAACCTCCACAAACATAATATTTTTTTCTTAATTCTATTGCGGCGCTTTCTGCTTCTTTCAAATCTGAGTACCATCCAAATGTTTTCATTTTTTTATTTACATTTACATAAATGCGCCATTTGTTAGATTTTTTATCCCAACTCACATTTCTAATTCCGGATGACTTGTTAGGAGTTCGATAATTTAAATTTTGGCTATTTTCTACCGCAGTTACTAGTCTAAGATTTGTTTTTCTATTATTCAAAGTATCGTGGTCTATATGGTCTATATAAAAACCGTCAGGGTCATTCATGATTATTCTTGACATTGAATAACTGTACCACTTTTTGTTTTTCATACAATTTCCACGGACATAGTGCGTTTGCGTAAATTTTGAATATTTTGGATACCATGTTCCTGTATACATATCAATTTTTTCAAAATCTTCTATGTCTATTGTGGTATTAATTAAAGTACCATCTTTTTTATGCATAAAAATAACGGCTTCATCACCGTTAATTTTGTATAGGTTTTTCAATTTTATTCTCTCCTTTCCTGCGAACGGCTGTATGTAGCGTAGTGTTTCATATTTTACCTCCCAACATTGAATCAGTTCCGCAATCTGAGTTTGTCAGTGGATTATATGGCATTTCATCAGGTATAACCTGTATTGTTCCTCCACAGGCAAATTTATGCTTTTTGCCGTCTATTTGGTATTCCAGTCTGCAGTATTCGCCTTGATATTTTGATAATGATTCCGTGATGTCTGTTCCGCTTATTAAAACGTTCATAAATCCTCCTGTTCTCCACGCATTATTGGTGTTATTCCCGACATTGCTTTTATTAAATCTAAATCCGGTTGCTCTTTCGGCTTCAATATATAGTCAAAGTTTGATACAGGATAAAGGGATACAAATTGCCTTGTTAAATCGCAGATAAGCCGTTCGACATAAAAGTCATGCTTTTTATTCAACTCCGAAAGCCTATCTTCTTCTATAGCGCGCTCTACTTCATTATCCCAAAAATTATCGCTGTCCTCGAAAACAACATGATATAATTCGTGTACAAGAACATAATACCAATCGTTGTCGGTGTGTTCCTTGTTTAGGTAAATATCCGCTGTTTTGAAATGCCTGTTTTTGTGGCAGTAACCGCCAGGCACGTAATCATATTTAACAATGCCGTCCATTTCTCTGCTGTTGACTATTTCAGGTGTTATATCCCAGTCCTGAATCCGCATAATTTTTTGAAGTTCTTTTGTTATCTGTTCAATCTGTTCTTTTGTTGGCATGTATGGCCTCCTTAAAATTAAATCAAAGATAGAGAGTTGATATTTTATTAAAATGTTAAAATTGGCATTCTTATATTAAAAAATCACCGTTTTAGGTGCAAAATTTAAAATAAGAATGCGTTTCTGGTAATTTAAGCTAGACTAATCTTTCAATAGTCTGGCCTTTGTCGTTCATCAAGTATACTTCCTGACAGGTTATGAGTGCTTTTGAAAACGCATCTTGCCCGCGCAACTTGATTAAAATTATGCCTATTGGAAGTTCGTTTGTTATGCAATCTTCCGTTATCAGGTTTTCAGTGTTAGCACATGGAGTAAATCTTTCATCAAGCATTTCAGAGGCTTTCAAGAAGCACCTATTGATCTTTTTGGTTTCAATACTCCAGTCTTCATCTAATATGTCAACTCTTTGTTCTGCTGCCACTTCTTCGTTGTATTTTCCGATTAGGAAGCCCGGAAAATATAATCCAGATTCCTTTGTATGTGAAACCTCGTCAATATAGTTCCACATCCCGTTTGATTTGTACTTAACTATCATACTATCATCCTCTCTCTTTTACTTTCTAACTCTCTATCTTTGAAAATTAGCATTAAAAAAGCAGCCTGTTAAGCTACTGATATTAATTATTTTTTTAAGCTTCAACCTTTTTTAGCATACTCATAACAGCTTTTTCGTCTTCTTTACCAAACAAATACTGCGCTTTGCCTTGAATTGCATCAATAAAATTGGCAAGTTCGTTTTGATACATTTCCTCACAAATATTCTGGTTATACCCATCAGCAGCCTTGCCGCGTTTGTACAATATTGGCAATATTGCTCCGCTCGCATGTTCAATTTTGATGCAATTATCGTTCCAGTTCCATTTAAGCGTACCTTTTTCGCCTGCAATACGCAGTTCGCGAATAGCCGGACGCGACACTATGTCAATTAGCATTGTTCCGGTAACTGAATAGGTCTTGAGATGTCCAGTGATAAAATCGGTGTCATTTATGCATCCTGTTCTGTCTGTTTCAAATGTATTCTGAGAGAATTTTACCGTAGTAGCATACACATCATCAGCTGTTATATCAGGGTCGTTTAACTTTTTGTCAATAAGTCCGCGAACGTCAACAGGTGTTCCGAAAAGATAACTCAGCCAGGACAATTCAAAGCAGAACATTTCACGACATGCACCAGACTCCTTTTGCGCGGCATAGTAAGTTTTCATGTCACATCCTGGGTGCCAGTCATATATGCTCTGGCCCATGTGGTAAGTAAACGTGTAGATGTTTCCAAGCGTTCCGGCGTCAAGTAGCTCCCTAATCTTCTGTATTGCTGAATGATGCCGCAGCGTGGCAGAACTGTAATAACTTCCAGAATACTCCGTTACATCAGCTTCGCAAAACACAGGCACATTATATTTATTCCCAAGGTCAATATACTTTTGCTTCTGTAATGGAGGAACCGATACAATAATTGCGTCTACATTTGGGTACTCGTCTGCTGGATTTTCAATAAAGTCCTCAACTTCATCCAGCATGTCAGTGTACCAGCAATCCGGTTTGGCTTTTTTGTAGTCAATCATGTCATAGCCTATTAAGTCAGTATACCCTAAAGCTTTTAAATTGCGTATTCTGCGACGCCCCATAGAGCCTAATGCTCCAATTATTACAAATCTCATATTTCTACCTCAATGAACCTTTCCGTTTCGTCAATATCGTTTAGACAATCGCCGTTCCAGTTATATACTGCGCTGTGACCGTTTCTATTTATTCCAGCAACAATACAACCATTTTCAATTGCCCTCGCCTTGAGCAATGCATCCCAATGGTGTATGCGTTTAATCGGAAAGTCAGCAGGAATAACGATAAGTTCAGGTCTTTTCATTCGCGCAAATAACTCGGGGAAGCGGATATCATAACAAATTACAACATATGTTTTCATGCCGCCGATGTAGGTATGCGGCAATGTCTTCCCGGGACTTCTGCCATCGTCATATTCCGAAAATAAATGATTCTTTCTGTATGAAAATGAACATATGCAGTAAGTATTGTACCTTTTGCCGAAACGATGTTCTTCAATGCCATATCCTGTCATGCTGTTTATGTATGCAGGTTTGATAAGTTCAGGATAAAACACGGGATGATCTGATACGATGCATTGTTTGCTATCTTTAACCTGTGCAAGTGTTATTTTCAATCTGTCCACCTCGCAAACCTTTCTTCGTTTCGATTGTAGTTTATTTTAGCAATATCAGGATGCTTTTTAAGGTAACTGCATATGCCTCCGACATACAGATTCCTTTTGCAGTTTGTTAAAATGTCGCTTATAATGGCGAAATCTTCGGCATAATCCATTGTGAGATAATACGGATAGTCATAGTTAAACTTTATTTCTTTGTGTCTACCCTTAAATATTTGCGCTCCCCAATTAGTGTCTTTGGCAAAGTTTATACTTTTTAAGCATTCGACAGGATAGGCAATCACATTTAGCCCAAGTGGAAGACCTACAGTCTTAACCGGAACCAGATTTTTCA
>Ga0172381_10005310_pt1 | contig 13115 bp, 20 predicted proteins | sample Leawel6488metaG_FD_119754 | JGI IMG/M metagenome (GOLD analysis project Ga0172381, IMG submission 119754) | Leachate microbial communities from a municipal landfill in Southern Ontario, Canada - Leachate well 64-88 metaG | ecosystem: Engineered > Solid waste > Landfill > Unclassified | place... | reverse complement strand
TCAAGGGTTTGTTTAATTTGTGGTGATGTATATTACAAAAAAGTTAATGAATCTAAGGATACATTTAAGAATAGAAAGTATTGTTCTTACAAGTGTACATTCGTAGCACAGCGAAAAAATAAACACTGGAGAAGTGAATATAGTGGAAATAGTAAGACATTGTAAACAGTGTGGTAAGGAATTAATCTTAAAACCATATGAGGGAATGGTTAAATTCACGTGCAGGTCGTTTTGTAATAAAGGGTGTAGTAACTTGTGGTTTAGAAAAAATGGTCATCCTTGGCGATCTTCTATAGTAAACAGATGAATACAGATCAACTGGCTAAACAAATCCGTATATCATCATTAAAGATGTGCCACGATGCTAAAACATCGCATATAGGATCGTGTCTTTCTTGTGCTGATATATTAGCAGTACTTTATAATGAAATACTACAGAAAGATGATAAGTTAATTATAAGCAAGGGGCATTGTGCTGCTGCTGTATACTCAGCGATAGTTTTGAGTGGGTATACCAATAGTATTGATAAACATAGGTTAATTTATGAAGATTTAGACAAATATTCAGTTGATGATGGTGAATTAGGTGGGCATGTTACTTATGGAATAGATGGCGTAGAGTTTTCTACAGGTTCATTAGGACATGGATTACCAGTAGCTTGTGGTATGGCATTAGCAAATAGGAAACAACGCATATTTTGTTTAATGGGTGACGGAGAAACTAATGAAGGTTCAGTATGGGAAGCAGCAAGGTTTGCGAGTGAGCAGAAATTAGATAATTTAATTGTTATTATAGACAATAATAAGTTACAGAGTTTTAGTAAATGTAACGATAAATTGAATGTTAAATTTGATGCTTTTGGATGGCATATTAAAGTTACCAATGGCAATAATGTAGATAGGTTAAGTTATGTATTAAGCCACTTGCATAACCATCATTTACATAAACCTATTTGTGTAATATGTCATACGGTGAAGGGGAAGGGGATAAAAGTGATAGAAAATACATTATTATCACATTATATAAATATGAATGATATGCAGTATAAATTATGGGAAAATGAAATATGCCTAAAGGTATAAGAGGTTTTCAGAAGGGACACGTTTGTTTATCTGGTTGGGGATTTCAAAAGGGTAACAAACTTGGTATCGAGTATAGAGAAGGACATGTACATTCTGAAGAGGCTAAGATTAAGATGCGGTTACATTCACAGAAGAAACGCAACCCATGCAGTGATGAGACTAAGCGCAAAATAGGTGAGGCAAATAAAGGAAGAAAATTATCAGAAGAAACAAAACAGAAAATTAGAGCAAGTCATCTAGAAAGGTGGGATAGGATAGGAAGAAAGCCAGTACGAATTTATGAAAGAAATAAAGATAGTAAATATATAGTATGGCGTGATTTAGTTTTTGGAAGGGATAATTATAAATGTAGAAATTGTGGGCAAGTTGGGGGTAAATTACAACCACATCATGTGATTAGTTGGGATGAATCGATAGAAAGTAGATATGATGTTAATAATGGTATTACGTTATGTATAGAGTGCCATAAAAAAACTGATACCTATAAAGGTAAGGGTATGGGGAAAGATATGCGTAAGATGTTCATTTTAGATTTATGTCGGTATGCGAGGTCTTTTAAAGGTATATATTTATTAGTAGCTGACGTAGGTTTTAATTTGGTTGAGTCATTTATGGATGAGTTTCCAGATAGATTTATAAACGTAGGCATAGCAGAACAGGCTATGATAGGTGTAGCATCAGGACTTGCCATGCAAGGTAAAAAGGTATTTTGCTATTCACTTGGTAATTTCCCTACTTTGCGATGCTTGGAACAGATACGGAATGATGTATGTTACCATAATTTGGATGTAAAGATAGTAAGTAGTGGAGCAGGATTATATTATGGTTCATTGGGAAGTTCACACCATGCCACTGAAGATATAGCAGTAATGCGTTCTTTACCTAATATGGCAGTAATAAGTCCTTGTGATTCAATTGAGTGTAGTGAAACTATTAAACAATGTGTGAGTAATAAATCTCCTATGTTTATTAGATTGCAAGGGGGTAACGATAAGGAGATATATAATCATAAAATAGGTAGAAAAATTATTAGTGGCGGTATTATTTTAGGTGGTAATTATAAGATTACTATTATCTATACTGGTGTAATTGGTAAAAATGTTTTGCAAGCGTCTAATATTTTATTGGGAGAGAATATTGGGGTTAATGTAATATCTTTGCCAGTGATAAAGCCTATTGATAGGGAAATTATAAGGAAATATAAGGATACATTGGTTTTTACAGTAGAAGAACATAACCTAAGTGGTGGATTAGGCTCTGCTGTATTAGAAGCCATATCAGATATGGGATTGAATACTAGAGTAGTAAGAATAGGGCTACAAGATAAATTTGTTAAAGAAGTAGGTAGTCAGGAGTATTTAAGGAAGATAAATGGGTTGGATGCTGAAAGTATAGCTAAGAGGATAAAGGATGAATTGAAATGATTGAAGATTTTGATAGTAAGAATGAGTGGATAATTTTCTTTGTTGTTGGTTGTATATTGATAATACCAGTGGTGGTGATAACTGCCTTGTTTTTTACTACTGCCGCAAGTATAGATGAAATCATATTATTTGGTGTTGTATCTATTATGTTACTTATACTTTCTATCTTAATGTTTGTTTATGCGTATAGTTTATTTAAGCATCCTACTTTTAGGGTGATTAAACTGGATAAATACCCTATACCAGATGTTTATATAAAGGCATTTGAAGGCAGCAAATAAAATAAAAGAGGTATTAAAGTGATTAGAACTATCAAATTACTACGTAAGCATATGGGATTATGGTATGTAATATTAATCCCAATCGTCAGTATATTAGGATTGGCTACATATATTCATAGTTTTTTTACAAATACGTGGGTGACTGCGTTAGTACAAAATGGTATGCCTATTGTGTTTGCTTTAATTATTTGTAGTATCATATTTGGGATTATAGCAAGTGATATATTGGATAGTTGTAATAATACAGAAGATAATAAATAAAAGAGGTTCTAAATACCAGTGATATCTCAAGAACATAAGCAGTTTATAAAAGATAGCTATAGTAAAATGACTATAGTTGATATGTCTAAAAGGATTGGTATAAATGTAACCAGAATAGTTGATTATTGTTACAGGCAAAGGAAAAAGACTAATGGTGAGATGTTTAATTTGAGCACTAGATACTATAATAAAAGGTGGTCAGAGAGAAGCTTAGAGTATTTATCTGATAATATAGGATTGAAGTCTTTTGGAGAGATATCGAATGAAATAAGGCGTTCACCATCGGCAATAAAACATAGGATACGCAAGAAGCGTATGAGTTTGTACAGTAATTTCTATACGTGTAGATCACTAGGAAAAGAGTTAGGCAGAGATAAGGATGTTATATTAAAATGGGCAAATAAGGGATTGATTCCATATAAAAGGGCTGCATTTAAGGGTAGGTATGGAACAACGCCTTATGTTTTCTTAGAGAGTGATATAGTTAAATTTCTGAGATCGTATTATTATAAGTTTAGCCCACATAAGATAGAGCATCCATATTTTAAAAATATAGTAATAAAACAGTACGAGTTAAGTAAAGGAGCTAGTTAAAATGAGCAAAAGGGGTAGTAATAATAAACAACAGCGTGATAGTAGAAAAGCAGGTGATTTGAGCCGTAAATCATCACATGGAATGAGAACCAATGATGGTATGCGTTCACATGGTATTAATCCTAACGCTAAAATGATGGGAATAAAGGAGAAATAAATGGAAGAATTTAGCTTGTGGTTTTTCTCGGCACAAGGAGCAGTCACACTGTTTGTTTCTATCTTATGGGTATTAACAGTTATTAGTGTATTGGAAATTAGAAAAGATCATAAATTGAGTAATAGAAATAAATGGATAGAGGAGAAATAGATTGAAAAATCAGTGGAAAGTTGGTTATGTAAATTACAAATTGCAGTCAAAGAAGTATGGCAAGGATATCCTCAAAGAAATCAAGCGTGTAATGGATGCCGGAGATTATATTTTACGTGATGATGTAGAGAAATTTGAGAGAAATATAGCTGACTTTGTAGGTACAAAATATGCAGTAGGTGTAAATTCATGCACAGATGCTATGAGGCTTGCGCTTAAAGCCTGTAATGTATTTAGAGGGCAGGAAATTATAACATCATCCCATACATTTTTAGCTACATTGGATGCGATTGTTGATGCTGATGCAACTCCAATACTTGTTGATTCGGACTTTGACCATAATATCAATGCTAAAAAAGTAGAAGAAAACGTTACAGGTGCAACTATAGCACTCATGCCAGTACACCTTAATGGTCGCTGTTGTGATATGGATTATATTACCAGTGTTGCAAATCGGTGTAATTTGATTATTATTGAGGATGCAGCACAAGCTCTTGGCGCAACATTCAAGGGTAAAAGGGCAGGTTCATTTGGACAAATTGGATGCTTTAGCTTTTTCCCTGCAAAATTACTAGGGACGATAGGTGATGCAGGCGTAGTAGTTACCAATAGTGAAGAACTTTACAATAAAATCAGGGCATTGAGGGACTATGGTAGGGTAAAAGGTGAGGAACAGGTACGTTGTTATGGGCAAAATTCCCGCTTGGATAATGTCCATGCTGCTATTTTGAATTACAAACTTCAATTTGTTCCAGAATGGATTGAGCGGAGGCGTGAGATTGCAGCACTATATCACAAGAATCTTTGCGGTGTTTTGGGTGAAAAACAGTTGCCAGTTCCTCCAAGTGATGGTGATTACTACGATATTTATCAAAACTATCCAATTAGAGTACCTTATCGTGACAAATGTATAGAGTATCTTACTTCAAAAGGTATTGAGATTCTAGTGCATTGGAGAACTCCTTTAAATAAACAGCATATGCTTAACCTGAATCATTTTAAATTACCTGTTACTGAAGCGATATGTGATGAAGTTATTTCTCTCCCTATGTATCAGGAACTTAAAGACGTGCAAGTAAATTATGTGTGTGCAAAAATTGAAAAGTTTATTAAGAAAGTGGAAAAGCATGAGTTTGGTTATGAATAACCTTTACAAAAAGGCACTAGATATTTATTTCCAGTTTAAACCTCACGATACAGTGGATTTTGAGAACTACTGGAAAAATAGGACAGTAGGGAAGGACTGGCATTATAAACAAGCGAATTGGTTGGAAGGATATTGGAAATCCATTAATCATCCTCATCGTGAACTGTTAGTAAATACAATTTTAAGGCATAATCCTAGTAGTGTTTTGGAAATAGGATGTAATGTAGGAGTTAACCTTTATAAGATTAATAAACTAAGCCCTAAAACATTATGCTGTGGGATAGACATAAATCCACTAGCGATTCATTATGGGATGCAGAAGATAAGAGCAGAGAATATGTCAGAAGTATGGTTGTTAAATATTGGTGCAGATAAGATGGATAAACTTGGCACAATGAAGTCATTTGATGTTATATTCTCCGATGCCGCATTGATATATATTGGGGATGATAAAATAGACAAGGTTTTTGCAGAGATAAGCAAGCGTGTTAAAAAAGCAGTAGTTTTCTGTGAAAGGCATATACCAAATATGGGGTATAAAGCTGTTTATAAAGATGGATTGTGGAATAGGGATTATTGCCAATTAGTTAGTGAATATTTATCAGACTTTACGCATAAGAAAGAGATAAAAATAGGTAAGGATGTATGGCCTGAATGGTCAGAGAATGGTTATATAGTAGAAGCATGGAGGTAAAAATGGATAAAGATATGAAAGGATATGAAGTATGTTTATTATTCTTATTCATCTTTGTTGCTGCCGGATTTGTTACAATAGGTCACATTGTAGGTAGCAACCAATACCAGTATAGGGGAGAAATACTATTAGATGCACCATTGAATAGTGGATATATTTATGACGTAACAAAAATAAAACAATTTGTTGATGGTAAGGCTTTAGTCAATTTAGATTTCTCGTCAGGAACTAAATATCTTGAGTTAAATAGCATTATGATTAAAGAGCGAGGGTTTGATTGGACTTATCCATATTCATTTGAGAACCCAATTTGGATTTTTGTGTGGTTTATTACAGCTTTACCAATAGTATTAATGTTCATGGCTATAGTTATGGTAATTCGTAATAAGTGAGGTGAATTGTGAAACAATCAAAGGCTATTGTAGAATGTAAAAAAGCAGGGACAGGTGAACTTTGTATAGAAACGTGTCCATTATATGAAAAATGTTGGATGAAAGATGAGCCTAAGAAACCAAGAAAAAAGTAGAAGCGTAGCTAAATTACTATTTAAACAATATAATATTGGTAGCTGGTGGGGAGCAGCCAAGACTACCTTTGGCAATGCCTCTGTTTATCTAACATTGTTTAATGCGTTGCTTTTGATACCCACGGCGTATGTAACTTGGATAGCTCCTTGGTGTTTAGAAATGGGGTTCGAGTTTCCGTTTTGGTTATTTGCGATTGTAATTTTAGTAGGTGCTGTGTGTGTTCTTTTAATGGAATATAAACTATTCACACCAAGCGGATTCCAATTCTGGTCTGAGCAGTTTTGGAAGCATGATAACCCTATGAGAAAAAAGATAGAAGAAATGGATGCTAAATTAGAGGAACTGGTGAAAAATAGTGAAAAAGGCCATTAGTTTTGCGTTTATATTGCCAATTATAACAGCGATTGGTGCTCAAATAGGGACGTGGATAACGCCCCTTTTGGTAATTGCAGCAGTTTGTGTAATAACTATCCTAGTAGCAAAGGATAAAATTAAAGGTAATGAGTTATATCCCTACATATACGGACTTGCTTTAAGTTTAGTATGGCAAACTACGATGATGGGACAAGATGTAGTGGGGTCTGATATTCATACAGAACTTTACTACGCACGTTTTAATCAAGAACATTTCTGGGATATAAGCTATCCAGATTCAAGCAACACATCATTCGTGGTAGGGCTACTTTCGCCAATGATTGCCACTATATTGAAATGGGATATGGTTTGGGTGTTCAAAGTTGTATTGCCACTGTTTTTAGCATGTGTTCCTATAATCCTCTTTCAGATGTATAAGGGGATATTTGGGGAAAAGAGGGCTTACTTTGCCTCGATATTTTTTATGATTATCCCTGTATATTCGATGGAAATAGCACAGATAGCTAAAAGCATGGTGGCAGAGGCGTGTTTAGCAGTTGTTTTCTATGCGCTTGTGAATAATTGGAAACAGTGGATAAAATTCACAATGGTAACAATATTCTTGGGGTTGGCTATACTCGCTCACTATACTGTGGGCATTGTAGGCATCTGCTTCTTATTAGGGTTATTTATTTTTAGGTTGATTACGCAATGGTGGAATTGGAGATTGGTTAGCAACAGGAAAACTAATTTATGGGTAATTGCGGTATCGCTTGTTATATCAGTAGCAATCTTTTGGGGATATCATGGGTATGCTGCCAATGGGTCTGCTGTGCGTAGTGTCAAAGATATAGTTTCAGTATACGCTCCTGTTGTAAATACAGATATGATTACAGTAAATCAAACACATGAAGACGTTAAAATAGAGAAGATAGAACCTGATATCCCCAAATCACTTACCCAATCTTTGCCAGACAGGATGAATAAAGCACCGATGCTTGTTAAAGTAGGTACTGGATTTGATTTTATGGAAATGCCTATTGAGGGAAAGGTATTCCGTTTGGTACAATACTTAACCCAATTGATGATTATATTAGGGGTATTGTGGGTGATATTTTCTTATAAGAAGCACAATTATCCAGCAGAGTATGTTGGATTAGTAGGGTGTGCTTGTATTTTATTAGCAGTGAGTATATTTATCCCAAGTGTGAGTGAGATAGTAAATATGACAAGGGTTTACCACTATGCTCTTTTTGCTATAGCACCCATGTTTGTGGTGGGGATTGAGTATTTGTCGAATAGGAAAAAACATGACTAAAACATCAGTAATTGTTACAACTGCTGTGTTATTGGTATACTTCTTTTTTACGTCTGGCCTGTTTTATTGGGGTATACAATATAATAAGACACAGGAACTCATCATACCTTTTTCTTGGGCTTTAAGCGCAGAAGATACGGGGTTAACGGGTGTGGCAACCAAAGATGATATGAAGTGTATGGATTGGTTAATAAATGAATCTGATGGTAAGGCTAAAATAGTAGCTGATTCCAATTCTATTTACTTGATATCTGGATACATGGAGCTTATTCCAGATACTTGGGCTATGTATGGTAGAGAAGATAGGTTTGTAACTTTCCATAATCTTTATAAATATAAGGATGCTTATATATTTATATCATCTTGGAATACTAAACATGAGCAAATGATAGAAACGTCAGATGTGGGGTTGCGTAGGCAGAATGACTTTCTATATAGAGAAGGGACGTTTGTGTATCTTATTAATGACCATAGGGATGATACCAAAACAGTTATAAAAACGGAAAACGTAAAGGAAGTATTTAGAAGTGGACAGGCTGTAGTCCTGCAAAAACAGTATTGAGAGGCTTAAATATGGGTAAAAAGAAAAAGAATGGCGTTAGTGCCACAAAACAAGCGAAAGACTTAACCTTAAAGAAATTGATTGGTAAAAAGACGGAGATATTCTTTTGGACTATCTTTGTTTTAGCTATAGTGATATCAATTTGTTTTAGAATTATATTTCCTTCACAGGATTTAATTACTCCTGAAGGGTATAATTTCCCTGATGTTGATTCATATTATCATTTGTGGCAAGCCGATTATACTTATGAAAATTGGCCTAAAGTAGAAACGTATACAACGTTATTGTATTGGCCTGATGGTCAAGGTGCTGGATTAAGGGCATTAAATTCGTGGTTAATAGCTACAATTGCTAAGTTTTCAGGATTTACGGTTAATCAGGTAGGATTTTATTATCCTGCTGTACTAGGTATTTTAATTCTGATTCCCGTTCTTTTTATAGGGTGGATAGTATGGAACAGATGGGCAGGGTTGATTGCTGTTGCCACATTGTCAGTAATACAGGGTGAATTTTATGGGAGGTTAACGGTTGGGGTATGTGACCAGCATGCTCTTGAGGCTTTTATCACTACTCTATTGATGCTGCTTGTTGTATTGCAGTTTAAAAAGCATTGGTTATGGTGCTTGGCATCTGGTTTTATGTTGGGAATGTATTATATTGCATGGGCTGGAGCACCTATATTCACTGTGATTTTGCTGATTGTGCTAGTAGTACAGTCGATTATCAATCAATATAAAGGAACATCCAATAAAATGCTGACATTTTCCATGTTGATTACACTTGGTTTAGCAATGGGAATCTTCTCAATATGGAATTATATGGATATTAAATACATGCTGGTATATGGAATTTCTGTGAGTGTTCCAGTGATATTACAGTCGCTTTCAAGATATATAAGGAATCCACATTGGTTTACTGCTTCTGTTTTTATATCTGCAATTGTTGGGTTTGTAGGGCTTTATTTGTATAATCCTGATTTAATCAGGCTTACGCTAGTAGAATTACAGAGTCTTACAGGAACAATTGGAGTAGCAGTTGGCGATCTAGGTAGTACAATATCTGAGGTACAGCCGCTATTTTTCCCTTATGATAAGTTTACTTTTGACTTAGCATTTGGCTGTTTTGGTTTAGTGTTCATATTTGGTCTGCTTGGGATCATTTTTTCATTCAAAACTAAGGGGAAATCAGAGATATTATTAATGTTGGTGTGGGGATTGATAATCTTTATGATTACTACATTTCAGAGAAGATATGGGTATTATTTGGCTATCAACCTTTGTTTGATGAGCGGATTTATTTCATGGTGGTTGATGAACAAATTTGGTTGGAGAGATTATAACAAAAAGCAAAAGAAAGAGGGGTTAAAAGGTAAATATTTCAGTCCTGTTATGGCTGTAGTTGGTGCTACGCTTATTTTAATCACAATGGTCATTCCAAATGCGTTTCTTACATCATCAGTAACGCATACACATCCTTATGCCTTAACAAAGGCATGGAAAGAAACCCTCACATTTCTGAAAGAAAAGACACCATATCCTGCTGATTATGGTGTAATATCATGGTGGGATTATGGATATTGGATAGCAAGGGAAGGTCAGAGGCCAGTCCCATGCCATCCCGGTGGTGGGTCTACTGATAGAGTGGCAAAGATTTTTGTTGCTGACACGACTGAGGTATCTAATAATTGGGCTAAGACTATGAAATCAAAGTACGTGGTGATAGATTATCAAATGTGTACGTTCAAATTCTACGCTATCCCTAGGATAGCAGGTAAAGGTGAATTAACAGAGGAGCAAAAGAATAATACGCTGCTCTATCGTCTATACTATTCAAAGGATGGCATAAATGGATATAAGCAGGTATTTGAAAGCTCCACAAAGTATGATGGACAGGCTCAAGTAAAGGTTTATGAAATCTATGACTACCAAGAGCCGTGTTCCTGTGGTAAATAAGGAGTAATTATGGACGAGAATTGTAATGTAGAAACAGTATTACCTGATATCAAGGAAATAGTTATAAAAGGCGTATCATACTCTTTTTATTGTAAGAGAGTTTTAGAACATATAGCTCAAGCTATTAAGGATGATTTAATAGAACAGGGAAAGAGGTCTGTAGTAACCAAAGAGAATGGTGAATATGTTGTGTGGTGGTGTTAGGCTTTTTTATCTACTAACACGCCATCTACGGCGATTGAAATAAGCGAGTCTTGTAAATTATTATCTAGTACAAATTTAGCTACTTCTAACCTTGCGCCTGTTTCTACATATTCCCCAACTATGGGATTGAAATAATCGCCTACAGGATTCTTAGGGTCTGCATTTTGCATTAGGGTGTATCCCCATAGGGCTGACATAATGCGCTTGACAACTAATTTATCAAATCCTTTGGAAGCCTCTTTCTTTTCATAAAGCCAGTTAACTACCCCACGATAAGGAAATACAAGTTTATCAGGTATCCATACCCATCCATCATAAATTTCATAAGTTCCAAGTTTGTATTTATCAATGAACATAAGTTCGTACATTGATGATACACGTTCCCACTCACCTATAGGAGTATAGTTTTTACGGTGCGTTTTACGATATAGGATAGGGTGAAAGTTGGCTGTCATGTTTACCATTCCATAGTAGTGACCGTAGTATGCTTCTGGAATAAACTCTGTTACCTTACGGAATGAACCAAAACGGCAGTCTGGAGATTTTGCAAGGAATGAGGGATAGCATGATGACAAGTCCCAATCTGATGTGCTATTTTTGAAGTTACCTTTTTGCCATGTTTCTACCCATCCACCTAGGCAGTTTTCGTAAGCATAGTGTCCAGCCTCCAGAGGGATATCTTCAATAGTAGGTAAATCAATTTTACTAAGTATTTCCTTTTCAAAACAAGCTATGGGAGATATTACATTCTTAGGATGCAAGCCAAGCTTTTTAAGGGATTGGAATATCTCTAACCCTATTCTTTGAGCCTCTTTTGCTTTGGAAAGTGCATCTCCATCTACAATATTGTAGGTATCCATATACTGTGAAGCATCGGAAAATAGAACAAATAAATCGTCTTTAATGATTGAGAGGAACTTCTTGGGAACGTATTTAATCTTGTACGCTTTTACTTTTAATTCAGTAGTATCGTTAAGCTCCCTTAATTGCTTCTCATTGAATTTAAGTAAAACGAGCAAATTGGCGGTAAAATAGTCTAAATTATAGCAGACATTTATACTGTCTACATATCTAAGAAGAAAATCAAGATAGGGAGATTCCTTTTGATATTCTCCATTGGAGACAGTTATGCCATCGGGGGTGAGGTGGAAACCAAGTATATTCAATTATCTTCTTCTAACTCTAATTATACGACGTGGCTTAAAAGGTACTACTGGTCTCTTGGGCTGTGTGCGTACTTTGGTGGCGGTGCGTAGGTTACGCCCGTACATTTTTCCGAGGGTGCGAGAAATTTGTGCCCTTTTCTTAATAGTAATTGCTCTACTATAATCACTCAATTTGTGTGGGGGATGGTATTCAATTTTGAGGAAGCTATAGATATCCCTTGAACTACCCTTGTTGTAATATTCGCGTATCTTTAATTTAATATCGTAATCAGTCCATCCTAACTTCTGGAGATCATGTACCCAACGTCTACGTGAGCGTCTCATAGCGAGAAAAGGCTTTGAATTAAACGCTAATGACTGTTTAACTATGTGCTGTTGACTTGTACCAGCACCGACATTTCCAGCGGTTGCACGATTTAGCTGCATTATTTCTGATGGCAAAAATCCATCTTCAATAAGCATTTTCATCTGGACTTTGTTTAATGCACCCATATCTTATTTTACCACATACACTATTGGAGTTTTTTCATAGCATTATTGTAAGCTTTAATGTTATCTATATCAGATTGAGATAATTTTGACATACGTTTTGCTACATTATTAGCCTTTTTTACTATAGTTTTAAAAGAACCCTTAGTAATAGGTGGTTCAGGTGCTTCTAATATCTGTGTAAGACGTGATATAGGGATTACATGTACAGGTGTTACTTTATCAGGAAGTAACATTACAGGATATTGTAGGGCTTCTCTGCAACTCATCTCATAGTCATAGGGAAAGATACGGTTGCCATCCTTATCTTCTAAGAGTATGCGGATGATTATTTTGTCATTGTAGACTAATTTACGGTGGGCTACGCCAGCACAGGGGTTTGATTCTGATGAGCCTCCAAAGCCATTCATTAGGGGCTTATGCAATTCTAATATTACTATTTTTTCGTTTGGCATTGACCTTACTCCTATTTTTCTACTAAACTATCCCAATTTCCAGTTATGGCACACCTTATTTGCCAGAAAGTTATACCAATTATTAGTAAAGAGAGTAATGGACAGAATATTGCTACTATTGCAAATGGCATATCTGTGTCTATAGTATGTGATATATAAATAAATATGTCCATAGATATGAACATAATCATGGCAAAAGCATAACCAATCCAAGCACCTATTATTTGTGATTTAGTGTAATATTTACCTGTTGTTTTCATAATTCCACTTCGTCCCTATCAGGTGAATTTTTTCTAC
>Ga0172381_10005308_pt1 | contig 13120 bp, 16 predicted proteins | sample Leawel6488metaG_FD_119754 | JGI IMG/M metagenome (GOLD analysis project Ga0172381, IMG submission 119754) | Leachate microbial communities from a municipal landfill in Southern Ontario, Canada - Leachate well 64-88 metaG | ecosystem: Engineered > Solid waste > Landfill > Unclassified | place... | reverse complement strand
CTCTAATAACTCAAGGAGCTATTGAATTTAATGCTGAGGCTTATCCTTCTATTATACAAGATGGCAACATGGTTAAAGTTAAAGTAATTGGTGATGATGAAGGTTTGCCAATGCCAGACCCTAAGAATTTGAAACAACCAGTCATTGACCCAGAAACAAATCAACCTTTGTTCTTAATTCCGCCTGGAGAAAAGAATAGAAGAGCTTTAAGAATTGAGAAATATTGCAATAACTATATAATGAATGTTATGAAAGGTTGGGAAGAAAATCAAGATAGATTACTTATCGCTCTTCCTATTTGCGGCACAATGTTTAAAAAGATTTATCATGATACAGTTGAGAAAGTAGCTGTTAATGATTTGATTTTTCCTAAATTTCTTATTGTAAACAATAATGCTAAAAGCTTAGATGACGCCTATTCTGTGACTCATGAATATACTTTAAGCAACAACGATATAAAAGAAAGACAAACAGCAGGCATATTCGCTGATGTCGATATCAAGTTTAACTCTGAGGAACTTTTAGAAGTTAACAAAACTACAACAACAATTAACACACAAAAAGATGAAAATACTCCTCAAGTTATATTAGAACAACATACATTCTTAGATTTAGACCATGATGGTTACAAAGAACCTTATATAATAACTATACACAAATCAAGTCAAGAAGTTTTAAGGATTGTTGCAAGGTATAAAGAAAAAGATATTATTAAGAATAAAAAAGGCGAGATATTGAAGATAAAACCTTGTCAATACTTTGTTAAGTATTCGTTTATTCCAAGTCCAGATGGCAATTTTTATGATATTGGCTTTGCTGACTTTTTATTTCCTTTAAATAAAACTATAAACACTTTATTAAATCAATTAATTGATGCTGGTACACTTTCTAACTCTTCTCAAGGATTTATAGGAAATGGTTTGAATATAAAAGGTGGCAGTGTTGGTTCAACAATGGGTAAATTCAAATATATTACGAATAATACTGGCGATGATATAGCGAAAAACATATTTCAAATTAAACACCCTGAACCATCGCTTGTCTTATTTCAATTGTTAGGTTTTGTTTTAGACGCTGCAAAAACTTTGTCTAATCAGAAAGATGTATTAAGCGGAACTCTACAAAATAATGTTGCTCCTACTACTATGATGGCTCAAGTAGAACAAGGATATAAACAATTCAAAGCTATATACAAGCGAGTTTACAGAGCTTTAAAAGAAGAAATTAGATTGATTGTAGATGATATAAAAGAAAACGAAAGCCAAGAAAACTATGTTGCTGTTCTTTCAAGTCAGCAAGCTAATTTTGAAAAAGATTTTAGTTCTATAGATGTGGATATTATTCCTTTAGCTGACCCTAACATGATTACATCCTTAGAGAAACTATCTCAAGCTAATTTTTTAATGCAATTTGTCAATAATCCTACTATTAATCAGCAAGAATTGATTAAAAAGATATTTACAGTTGTCAGAGTTGAAACACCTGATAAGCTTATTAATCCTCCAATGCCTCAACAAGTAGACCCGTTAGTTCAAGTAGAGCAAATGAAATTGCAACAAAAATCTGCTAGTGATATGGCTAATATTCAAATGAAAGAAAAAGAACTTGAATTGAAGACTGCAGAAAGTCAAAGTAAATTACAGTTAGAAGCTGTTAAATTAGAGAATACTAAGCTTACTAATTCTTTAGAAATGGATAGGAAAAATTATGAATTGCAAATAAGAGATTTGAAAGAGCAAAACGAAAGAGCAAGAGTTCAAATCGCAGCTGGCGATGGTATGGTTAAAGCTATGAATGTTGATATAGCAGATAAAAAGGCAGTGGCTGAAATTGGTTTAATACAGGCACAAACTGAGAAAGTATTAGCCGAAGCAAATGTTGCTGAACCTGCAAATGTTGCTGAGATTAGAAGACAGCAACTAAAGCAAGAGACTACTAGTAATTCTTGATTTTAATAAAAATGTTTTTATAATATAAATATTAATAAAGTCAAAAAATAATGAGTGAAGAAATAATAATATGGGATAAGCCCGAGTATAAAGAATGGTTACAAGATATAAGAACGCAACACTTTTTTAAAGATTTAAACGATATTGTAAATAATTATATGGAATGTACCAAAGAGAAACTTTTTAGTCAACCATCAAGTAGAATAGATTTAGAAGGTTTAAAAAATGAAATCACTTATTGCCAAGCACAATTATGTTTAATCAATTATTACAATTCACTTATTAACAATTCAAAAGAAAATGCAGAATAGAATAGGATTATTAGAGCCTGAAGTAGATATATCAAAAATTAAGCCTCTTAACGCTGAGGTGTTGGTCAAAGTTAAGAAAGCAGCCAAAAAGACTTCTGGCGGGATTATACTTGATATCGGTAATTCTTTAGAATATACAGACAATGCAAGAAGAATTTGCGAGATAGTAGCAATGGGAGAGTTTGCTTTTAGCGAGCATAAAACAAAGCCACAATTGAATGATACAGCTTTGATTTCAAGATATATAGGCGAATTAGTGCAAGAAGATGAAGATTATCTATGGAAGTTAGTTAAAGACTATGAGTTTTTAGCTTTATATAAATAATTTTAGAGGGAATTAAGCCCTCTATTTTTATTTTCCTTTATTTATCAAATAATCGTTTATAAGTTTGCGAATAACGGCTGAATAATTTGGAATATCCATTTTGTTAGCTTCTTTTATTAGTGCTTGTTTATGCTTGGGGAATAATACTATAGTTGTTTTTAAAAAATTTATTTTCATAATTTTGTTACATAACAGTTATATAATCATTATGTCTATAAACTCTTTAAAAGTCAAGTTTAAATTGACAAAAAGTGCGGATAAAATATAACATAAGACTATATTTAATATAGTCAATAAAAATAATGAGTGAAAACGAACCAATAATTGTTGATACAGAAAATCAAGAAGTTGAGACTAATGTTGAAACAACAGTTAAAGAAACAGCTCAAGCACCGTCTCAAAGAGATTGGGAAGCTGAAGCTAGAACAATGGGATGGACTGATAAGTTCAAAGGAGACCCAACTAAATTTATAGATGCCAAAACTTTTGTTGAAAAAGGCGAAAATGAAATAGGATTAATCAAGGCAGATGTAAGAAAACTCCAAGGTATTACAAAAGAGAAAGATGAGTTCATTAAAAGAATAGCAGAAGATAATGCAAGAATAAGACAAGAGCTAGACAAAGCTAGACAAAAAGAAGTTGATAAATCTTTGCATCAAGCTTTTGAAGACGGCGACAAAGAAAGATACGACCAAGCTATTAAAGAGAGAGATGAATTTATAAAATCTCAAAAAGAATACGAGATTAAAAACAGTCAACCTAAACCGGTAAATAACAATGTACCCACTGAAATAGTAAATTGGATAGAAAATAATCCTGCTTATAAAACAGATGAAAATTATAGAAAAAGGACAGATGCAGAATTTAGATATATTTGCGATTTGAACCCTAATAATACTATTCAGCAGAATTTAGATTTATTAACTGAAAAAATATCAGCTATAAATAATAAACCAAAATTTAATTCAGTAGGCGGAAGTCAAACACCGATTATTACTGGAGATAGAAAGAAGGGATATAATGATTTACCAGAAGAAGCCAAAGATTTATGTAAACAATATGTGAAAAAAGGCATTTTTAAAGATAATCAGAGCTACGCAGATATTTATTTTAATCAATAGGAGTTAATACAATGGAAAATACGAATTTAGAAAGAAAGTCAACTAAAAAAGAAGAGGTTGCAAGACCAAAAAGAATACCTTTAAGTAGAAAATCTCTGCTAGACCACAAGCAAATACCAGGTTTTTATTTGAGATTTGTGAGTGACGATAAACCGGGCAAAATGCAAGGAATACTTGATGCCGGTTATAGCTATGTAGAAGAACCAAACGAAAAAGGGGAATTAGAAAAAGTCAAAAGATACGCTGGTGTAAACAATGAAGGTAAAGCTTACTATATGTTCTTAATGAAACTGCCTCAAGAATATAGAAATGAAGATTTACAGGAAAAAAGAAGGATAAGTCAAGCAGTAATGGAGTCAATGAATTTAAAAAATAAAGAGTTTGAAATTAAGGAAAACGCTGTTGATATAAATAAATTATCAGTGGAACAATTAAAACAACTCAAAGAACAATTGAAAAATGTTTAATTAATTTAATAATAATTTAAAAATTTAAAATGGCTAATATGGATTACCGATTTGGATTGAAACCAGTTAGAAGCTTCCTTGGTGGAGCTGACGACATTAAGGTTCATCCTTACTATGTCCCTGCTACTTATGCTACTGCTCTTTATATTGGAGACCCTGTAGTTGTAACTGGAACATCTAACACTACTTTAGTGAACAATAAATATAAACCTGGTACTTTGCCAGAAATTAACAAAGCAACTGCTGGAGCGACTTATAAGATTTCTGGAGTTATCGTTGGTTTTATAAAACCTACAATGAGTTCTAGTGATTTAAGCAAGATTTATAATCCTGCTTCTACAGAGTCTGTAGTATTAGTTTGTGATGACCCTTATGCAGTATTTGAAGTTCAATCTGACAGTGCAAACGCTGTTGCTGCTACTGATATGCAAGCAAATGCGAATGTTGTTTATACTCACGCTGGTGATACAGTATGGGGATTGTCTGGAGCTGAATTGAATACAGCTAGTATGACGGCAGATGCAACTTTTCAATTGACTATCTTAGGATTAGTTAACAGAGAAGACAACGAACTTGGAACTAATGCAAAATTAGAAGTTATGATTAATCTTCATAGTTTCAAAGCTGCAGTAGTTGGTGTATAATATTAATAATAATGGATAAAAATATATGGCAATAATTACAACAGGCAACTATCCGAAAGCCTACTGGCCTGGGATTAAACAAGCTTGGATAAATTACAAAGCAAATGAAGCAGTTTGGGATAAAATATTTGACAAAACTACTTCTGATAAATCTTACGAAGAATATTTAGAAATGGATACTTTTGGTTTAATTAAAGTAAAACCTGAAGGTCAAGCTATTTCTTACGACAGTGATTCTCAAGGAACTACTCCAAGATTTAGAAATGTGACATACGCTGGTGGTTTTATAATCACTAAAGAAGCTATGGACGATTGTTTGATTAAAGAAGTTACAGAACAGAGAACTCCTAGATTAGCTAGGTCTGCTTATGAAACAAAAGAAGTTAATCACGCAAATGTTCTTAACAACGCTTTTGATACAGCTGTTACAATGGAAAATGGAGACGGTGTAAACTTATGTTCTACAGCTCATCCATCTTCCAAGTCAAACAGATTGACAATTGATGCTGATTTATGCGAGACTTCTTTAGAATCTCTATTAATTCAGATTAATCAACAGACTAATCATAAAGGAATTAGAACTAATATAAAGCCTTTATCTTTAATAGTTCCTTCAGCTTTAGAATATGAAGCAGCTAGAATTACTCAATCTACTTTGCAATATGATACAGCAAACAATGCAATCAACGCAATCAAAACTAACGGCAAATTACCACAAGGTGTTATTACTTATAAGTATTTGACTGATGATGATGCTTGGTTTGTAAAGACAGACTGTGAACTAGGTTTAGTTTCTCAACAGAGAATGCCTCTTGAATTATCAAGAGATAATGAATTTGATACAGAAAACTTGAAAGTTAAATGTATGGAAAGATATTCATTAGGTTGGGTTAACTACAACGGTTTATTTGGTTCACAAGGAGCCTAATAGATAAATTAATGGTACTGCATTGTGTAAGGGGTGGTTAAATTCCACCCGCCATATTATAAATAAAAAAGGATTTTAAAATGACTCTTACAAATTTTCCAAACGGTATAACTTCTTTTGGTATACCGGTAATTCCAAATAATATTCCATTCGGTAAAACTTCAAAATGTTTTTTCGTTGCCCCCAATTCTGGAAGCGATGGAGCTAGTGGTATTTCAACAAAATGCGCTTTAAAAACTCTTTCAAAAGCTCTATCTTTAGCAACAGCAAATAGCAATGATGTTATATTTTTGATGGCAGAAAGCAATACTGCTGCTAATACATCTGATTTGCAAACTGCTACATTAGACTGGAACAAAGATTTAGTTCATTTAGTTGGTATTTGCGCTCCAACTGTGGTTTCGCAGAGAGCAAGAATTGCTAACGCTACTACTTCAGCGTTAAGTCCAGTTTTAACTGTATCGGCTAACGGATGTAGTTTTAGTAATATTCAAATAGTAAACGAGATTGCAAACGCAACTGCTCTATTGGCTGTAAAAGTAACAGGCGATAGAAACTGTTTTGAAAATGTTCATTTCGCTGGTGTAGTTAATGCTACTCAATCAGCTGCGGGAGCTGCTTCATTAAAAATTGATGCAGGTTCTGAGAATGTATTTAGAAATTGTACAATCGGAGTTGACACAGCAAGTTATGATGCTGATGCTACAGGCGTATTATTCGATACAGATGCGACAAGAAATATGTTTGTTGATTGTGCGTTCCAAGGATTTATTACTGCTGCTGGATACGCCCATGTAACTATCGCTGATGCAACTGGTATTGATAGATGGAATACATTTAAAAATTGTATTTTTAGGGCTGAAAGCGCAAACAAAGCTGTCGCTCAAACATCAGTATTCAGCATTCCTGCAATTTCTCAAGGTAAGATTGAATTATTTGGTTCTGTTGCTTACTCTGATGGCGGTGCTGTAGATTGGGATAGTAACGATAGAGGTATTATTTGGAATAATCAAGTTGCTGCTGCTGCTTCTGCTGCTGGTGGTATAATGACTAATCAATAGTATTCATTAAGGGAGTTAATCCTCCCTTTTTATCAATTAATTAGGATTTTAAAATGACACAAATACCAAAAAGAGTTGTCTACACACCAGCTAACGCAAGTTTGACTGGATTTGCTAGCAACGTAACTGGAGCCACCTGGACTTTAACTACTACAGCTACTAGTGACGGTTTGGCTCATCAAGTTTCTATTAGAAATGATAGTATAACGGACCACTCAGCAAAAACTGCAATATTGGTTGGAACTGATGAAGATGGAAAAGCTTTAAGTGAGATAATAAACTTACCAGGAACTAGTGCGACTGTCGAAAGCACTTATTATTTTAAGACTTTAACAAGTGTAACTCCTTCGGCTACTATTGGTAGCGATACGATGGATATTGGCTGGGTTGATGAATTTGTTTCTAATACTATACCGTATAATCATAGAGGTTCAGTTGCTACGATAGACTTTACAGTTAGCGGAACTATTAACTACACATCTCAATTCACTACCAATCTTATTCAAAAAGATACCAAACCGTTCACTTGGAAAGATAGTAATGATACTGATGTTGTTAATGCAACTACTAATCAAACTACAGGTTTGGAGTTTCCAGTTATGGCAACTAGGGTAAAAGTAAACTCTTATACTGATGGAGCCACTTTAACTATGTTCTTAACACAACACAATCAACCATTGAGTTAAATTAACATGGGAAACACAGTTTATAGAAAAGGTGATTATAATATTATTGATGATAGAACTGGTTTTAAAATAAAAGCTTCTAGAGCTCAAGTTGAATGGACGGGATTTTTTGTGGATGCGAAACATATGGATTATAGAAATCCGCAAGATTATATAAAAGGTAGAAACGATGTGCAAAAAGTCCCAATTCCTAGACCAGAACAACCAGATAAATTCACGGAGGATGAATAATGACAACAAGTGGAAGCGTAGATTTTACTCAAAATCTGACAGGAATTATAACAGATGCTTATCATATGATAGGTGTAGGTGCTGAGGGCGAGGCTATTACTGATGACAATTATCAGAGAGCTAAAAGGTCTTTAAATAGAATGATTAAGTCTTGGGAAACTCAAGGCGTGCATTTATGGAAGTATAGAACAGCAAATTTATTTTTAAGTGTTGGAAAAGAAAATTATTTGCTTGGAAAAACTGGAGATAATGCCACTGATAGTTTTGTTAAAACAACAACGACTATAGCAGCTATCTTAGGAGATGGAACAATAACAGTTGATGATGACACAGGAATATTAAACGGGGATTTCATAGGCATAGTTCTTGATAGCGGAGATATACAATGGACTACAATTAATGGAGTTCCAGCTGCTAATGTAATAACTCTAACAGATGTATTGACTGACACAGTCGCAATAGGCAATGTAATTTATGTTTATACTACTAAGATTAACAGACCTCTTTTATTAGATAACGTTAATATTAAAATAAATAATTATAATGAAGTTCCAATGATATTATTAGAAAGACAAGAATATTTTAATTTGCCTACTAAATCGTCACAAGGAACACCTACACAATATCATTATAATCCTACTTTAACAAATGGTATATTGTATATATGGACTACTGCTTCAACTTCTAACAATTATATTAAGTTTTCTTATATACCAGACTTTGAAGACTTAGACACTGCTTTAAATACGAGTGATTTTCCTATAGAATGGCTTGATTGCATAGTTTACAATTTGGCGTTAAGATTAGGTATAGAAAACGGATTATCAGCAAGCGCAACTTTCGCCCAAGTTCAGTCAACAGCCATAGAATTATTAAGACAAGCAAAAGGATTTGATAACGAGCAAGGATTTGTTAGCTTTGAACCATATGGCAATAATCACATAGAGGTAAATAGCTAATGCAATCTATACCTATAAATTTCGCTAAGAACTCTTATCAGACAAGGGGAGTTAAAAACTCCTCTCAAAGATTATTAAATCTTTATGCGGAAATTAACCCGGAAGACAATAAAACTCCTATTTGTTTATACGGAACACCCGGGTTTAAATTAAAATATGATTTAGAAACTGATAATCCAGTTTATGGAATGCAACAAATGGGCGATGATTTATTCGTTGTTTGCGGAAGTGATGTATTCAATATTACATCAGGCGGAATTATTACTGACATAGGCACTTTAACTGGAACACCCGGAAGAGTAATAATGTCTAACAACGGTTCGCAATTGTTTATATTAGATATAAACGGTAATGGTTGGATAGTCTCTTATGACTCTGGAACTTTATTATGGGAATTGGATAAAATAACAGATGCTGCCTATCAATTATCAAGCAGTGTTTGTTTTCTAGATGGATATTTTATTTTATCAAAACAATCGAGTGACCAATTTTTTATTTCAAATTTGAGAGATGGCACGACTTACGATGCGTTAGATTTTGCAACTGCAGAATGGGAACCGGACAATCTAATAAGCGTTTTTAGCTTCAACGGTCAAATTGTAATGTTTGGAACTCAAACAATAGAGTTTTATCAAGATACAGGTTCTTCAGCTTTCCCTTTTCAGAGAATAAACGGAGCATCGGTAGAGAAAGGATGTGCTTCAAGGGGAAGCATAGCTAAAAATGCTAATAATTTATTATTTTTAGGCAATGATAGAATAGTATACCAACTAAACGGATATCAATTATCTAAAATTTCTACTTTTCCAATTGAAAAAGAAATAGAAAGCTATAGTCAAAAAGCGATAGAAAATTGTTTTTCTTTCGTTTATATTCAAGACGGGCATATAACTTATATACTGAGTTTTCCAGATGCAAATAAAACTTGGTGTTATGATTTAACTACTGGTTTATGGCACGAGCGAGGCAGTGTTGATATTGATAAATACACTATGCTTAGCTGGAATGCAAATAGCTATGAATATTTTAATAGTTTAAACTTGGTGGGAGACAAAAATTCAAGCAAAATATACGAACTTGATTTGGATATTTTCACAGAAAATGGAACACCAATAATTAGTGAAGCCACAAGCACAACTTTATTTAATAACACCAAAAGAACAGTATTGCATAAATTCCAGTTAGATATTGAAAGCGGACAAGGCATATCAAACGGACAAGGCATAAATCCTAAACTAATGATGCAATTTTCTAAAGACGGGGGTTTCACTTATTCAAGCCAATTATGGCGAGATATTGGAGCCAAAGGCGAGTATAGAACAAGAGCAATTTGGAGAAATATTGGCATAGCAAGAGAAATTGTTTTTAAAATCTCAATATCTGACCCGATAAAAAGAGTTTTATACCAACCATTTATTGATATTGAGGAGTGCGAACAATGAGTTTAACATTTCCGACACAAAAAGAGACTGTATTAAATGAAAATAAATTTGTTAAATCTTGGTTTATTTTTTTAGAGAATATTTATAAATTATGCGGGGAAGGCAGAAGTGTATTTTTAGGTGGTTCTTTGAATGTAAACACCGATGATGCTTCAAATACATCTGGCGAAACTGATTTGTTAACTTATACTCTAGAAAAAAATACTATAAAATATAACAAAGAATTTATAGAAATAAAAGCTTTTGGAACTTTCGCCTCGAACGGAAATAGTAAAACAATCAAATTATATTTAGGAACTACAGAAATTTACACAACGACTACTACTCAAAACGGGGGCTCTTTCAGTATAAATTCAACTATTATAAGAACCAATTCGGCGGCACAAAGAATTATAACAGAGTTTGCAGGTTCAAGTTCTTATACAACAGCAACCGAAGATTTAACAACAAGCTTAGTTTTAAAGTTTACCGGAAATAGTTCAAGTTCTGGCGATATAACACAAAATGGAATGTTAATAAAATTACTATTGAATAATTGACATTTAAAAAATATATTATATAGTAAAAGTGATACTGAGTTAAAAATCATAAAATTATGCAAGCAACCTACTTTTCCTTTAAGGAAGACTATTACGATTTAGTTGAATGGTGGACTGGTTGGAAATGGAAAGATTACCCAAGCCCATCTACACTGCCAACAACTGGGATTTTAATAAAAAATAATGGTAAAAAGATTTGCAACTGTTTTATTTATAAAACTGATAGCGATTGGGCAATTATAAGCTGGGTTTTGATAAATCCGAAAGCCGCTAAGGAAGAAAGAAAAGGATGTCTTGAATTTATGATAAAAATAGCAACGGAAGAATGCAAAAAATTAGGTTTTAAATTAATTGATGTTATGATAGATGAAAAAGTAAATTTTATAAAAAAACTAGAAGAGCAAGGTTATTTTAAAACAGAAATATTAACAAGGATAATTAAAAAAATATGAGTAAAGTAGTTTCGAAAGTTCAAAATTTAACAGGTTTAAATTCATATAATAAAGGTGCCAATGCGGCAACCGCGCAGACAGAAGCAGGAATAAAAGAAATTAAAAGTTCGCTTTCGCCTTATACAACAGCCGGTACAAGCGCTTTGGCTATGTATCAGAATATGTTGGGTTTAGGTTCCCAAGGTTCAGCGGGCATGAATGCTTATCAACAAACTCCGGGTTATCAATTCAGAATGCAAAGCGGAGTTGACGCCTTAGATAAATCAGCTGCTGCAAGTGGCTCGTTATTAAGTGGAGCACAACAAAAAGCTTTGACAGAATACGGACAAAACTTCGGAACAAACGAATATCAAAATTCTTTAAGTAATGTCGCTGGACTTACTAATCTAGGATATGGAGCTGCAAGTAATCAAGCAAATTCTATTTCCAATTTGTACGGAAATTTAGGTAATACTTTAGCTCAAACTTACGCAGCAAAAGGACAAGCGGCTTCTAGCTTATTGGGCGGAGCCATGAGCGGAGGAGCTTCAGTAGCAGGCGCTGCCATGTTGTCAGATATTAATCTAAAACAGAATATAAAATATACAGGTAAAAAATCAAAAGACGGGTTTAACATCGTAGAATTTAATTACAATAATAGAAGTGGTTTAGATACAACTAAGAGATATAGAGGTGTAATCGCTCAAGAAGTTGAATCATTGAGACCTGAAGCAGTAATCGAAGAAAATGGATTTAAAAAAGTAGATTATTCTCAATTAGATGTAAAAATGGAGGAGATATAAATGAGTGACGGTTGGTCAATGCTTGGATATGCTCTAGGGCAACGAGCTAAACAAAAGAAATTTGAAGGATTGCAAGGACAATTAGAACAGTCTAAACAAGATATTTCTAGTATTAAAAATCAAGAAAGCGATTTAAGAAAAGGTTTGGATATAGCGAATAAATCGGATGACTACAACATGACCGGTAAAGAGGTATACGGCAAACAATTATCGGATATTCAATCGCAAGCACAAACTCAACAGAATAGGCCTTACGATATTTTACAAAAAATGGCTCAAGTTAATCCTGAAGCTACAGAGAGATATTTACAAATTGAAGGATATAAACAAAATCAAATAGCTCAAGAACAGCAAAAACAAGCGCAATTGCAACAAAAACAAACTTCAAGAGCAGCGCAAATGGCTGGAACTATTTTAAGATTGCCAGATGCTGATAGAAAAGAAGCTTATCAATTCTATTTGAATAAAGCACAACAAGAGGGCTTAGACGTGTCAGATATGCCAGAGCAATTCAATTCAGAAGCTGAATATAAATTGATGGATTTGCAAGATAGAGCGAGAGAGAATGAAAATATCTACAAAGGAATGTTAGATGAGCAAAAACAAGCTGACGTTGTTAATCAACAGAATATCAGCAACCAAGGTACAGTTTGGGAAAGAGAAAAATTTGGAAGAGAGCAAGCGAATAAACAAAAATCAGAAAATAAATTAGGTCTTTCAGACGCAACAAAATTATCAGCTTTAATGGTAGGCAAAAAAAATCTTGCTTCTTATGAAGAGGGTGTTTTTAATAGTGATGGAACTTTAAATAGAAAATTAATCGCTGCTATCAATACTCCAGGAGCTAGAAGATTAGGTAGAGCTTCAGACTTAAATGCTAAAATTACAAATGCTTTAGCCGCAAAATTGAGAATTGAAACAGGAGCAGCTATAACGCCTCAAGAAGTCGAAGAAGAAAAGATTAAATATTTACCTTTAGTTACCGATGACGAGCAAACGGCAAGAAATAAAATCGCCAATCTGAGACAAATTATGGATGATGTAGAAAATCAATTCTCTCAAGTCGGTTTTATAAAAAATCCTATGAAAGCGGATAAGCAAACATCACAACAAAAATCTTTCTCGCAAGACGAAGTTCAAGCTGAATTGCAAAGAAGAGGTTTGAAATGAACGATATAACCAAACTTTCTGATGAAGAATTATTACAACTTTCAAAACAAAAT
>Ga0172381_10005307_pt1 | contig 13120 bp, 18 predicted proteins | sample Leawel6488metaG_FD_119754 | JGI IMG/M metagenome (GOLD analysis project Ga0172381, IMG submission 119754) | Leachate microbial communities from a municipal landfill in Southern Ontario, Canada - Leachate well 64-88 metaG | ecosystem: Engineered > Solid waste > Landfill > Unclassified | place... | reverse complement strand
TACAATGCTCGGTCTCGAATGGCCAATCGTGCAATCTTTATGGGTAAAGACGTACCTGAGTTCGTCAACCCTTAATACCAACACAACAACAGTATCAACATGAAACGTTCAACTCCCTGGTTCTTTGCTCTCATCGCCGTTTTTATCGGCTCGTTCTTCCTCACCGGATGTGACCTTGATGATCCTCGGCCACTCTCCTCCGCGCAACAGGAGATGAAACAGAATGAAGAGACGCAACAGCGACAAATGAAGGCTGTGCCTGCTCCCCAGCTGAAGACCAGCTTGGAACGCAAGAACCTTGTTCGTCGTTTGGAACGGATCAATACCGAAGAGATGGTGAGCTATATATATCTCCTCGATTACGGAAAGGTCATCTCCTACTATACGATCCGAGGCAAGGTGAGTTCCCTCAATACGTACCTAACTGCTATGGAGCGATTGCAGAAGCTTGATAGTGGTAGTACTAATTATGGGCCTACCTATGTGACTCTCGAGGCACCAGATCTCGATGGCACGTACGGAAAGAATGTCGACGGCATCTTCTTCTTTACGACCGAAGGGGCTTATATGGAGTGGAATGGAAAGTACCTCTGGTCTGATCAACCACACAAGGTTACTCAACAGCCCGAACTTGTTCAGATGGTCGGTGAAGGTGGAACAAAGTAGGATATCGTATCCGATTTTTATAAGGCTGGTCGAGTCATTTTGATCAGCCTTTTTTGTGCTTGCATGTTTAGGGGTTTTCCTATAGAATTATTGTAATGAAATCAGAGAATACTGGTACTGAATTTGAAATAAAGCATGGATTTCTTAATGCTACCGATGCCAAGGGTGGCATGATAGGTGTAGAACTTGCATCGGTTATTGATGATCTAGGATGTATAATGTTTTTTGCTATTCGGCGTAAGGTTGATAACGAAATTCATTTCATTGCTAATTGCCATCCCTTTAAAGCACCGGAGGATTTCGCAGCCTCGTTGAAAAAAGATAAACCAGAGCTTTTCAAAGGTATTCGCACCCGAGAATTAGCTCGTATGCTTCGCCCCGAGAACCGTGTGCATATCGAATCTTTAATCCTTACCTGCAAAAAGCCATGAGACAATTATCACAGCCGCTATATACGATAGAATCGTTTATCAACAATCTTGTCGGTGATAAAGTGACACTTGAAGTGTTAGAAGCACAAGAGGGTGGAGAAATATATATGATGTGGGATGGGACATATATCAATTTCTCCACAGATAAAAAATTTATAGAAGGTTTAGGTACTGATAGGATACACTGTGCGAGATCGTCTCCTGGTGTTTTTCAAATTGATCTCGATGCACGAGCTTATTGGTATATGACCTTTAATTTCTCAGATGGTGGGTTAGTTAAGAATCGTATCTATCGGGTGAGTGACTATATCTGCTAATATGAAACCAGAAGCACAACGAATTGCTATAGTTAAAGCCTGTGGCTGGACCTTAGTTGGTATAAATGCGACAGCACCCGTACCTGTCTTTAGTTCCTCTCAACTTACCGGTAGAACGCCAGAAGGATATGTACAATTAGTCCCATACTATCTAGATAACCTCAACGAAATGCATGCCGTTGAAGAGACTATTGCTAATGATCCTTTAAAGGTATTAGAGTACTATCGCAACCTAGTTGATCTAATAGATCGAGCACCAGATGGATCTCGTGTATTTGGTAAATGTGTCTATTGGGAAACTCTACATGCCTCGGCAGCTCAACGAGCAGAAGCCTTTCTTAGAACCCTTAATCTTTGGACAGATGAATGATAATAAACTAGGTGGACCTGGATATTGTCCGAAATGTTGTAGGTGTGTTGATAATCTATCCTTCCATGTGACTATCTGCACAGGAATTGATCCAAAGAATGCCTTCATCTATAAACCAACAGATAATGAAATGGCTAAAGATAGAGAGATGGATGATCTGCAAACGGAAAACTACAAATTGCGGAAGGAAGTAGACGGACTAAAGAAAGACCTGTCCGAGGAGAAAGACTATAGTAAAATGCTCTGGGGTGCTGGTGAACAACAAGGCAGAGAATTAGGTAAACTACGGGATGACTTGGAAGTTGCTAGACAGGAACTTTGTAATATAGCCATAGAATTAGGGGAAATGAAATCAGAACGTGATGATCTCCAAACCACTGCCAATGTTTTGGAAGATGATGGTGATCGATATAGATTAGAGATAACAGCCTTGAAAGAAGAACTAGCCAAAGCTTATAATACCATTTCTAATCTACAAGGGGATGTAGATGATGCTAGGAGTGAGGCTTGTGGTCTAGCCACTGAACTGAACTTTTTAAAGAGACGATATAAAGTAGGCACAGAGAATGATGATTGTATACCATATGACCCATTCGGCTAAAGGATCAGAAATGATACAATAGGTCAAGCATCGTGTGACTTATATGATAAAAGATAAACCACATCGAATCTGGTTCAAGGTACTATTCAACCCAATCCTTCGTTTATTAGGCTGTAGCATCGTTTCCCATATAGACATCGAAAGCAATAAAGTAATAGCCTACAGCATAAGACCTTATCCCGAGTATTGTGGAAAGATTCGATAGCCCACATCTGTGCCTATAATACAGAAATAGATATAACGGTAATAGAAATAGAAGAAATAAGAATAAGACAATACATAATAGAGGTAATATAGATAGAGAAGGATAACAATTACACTAAACATCAATCCTAATGAAGAGCGAATTAATAAGTGTCAATTGAAAAGAATTGATACGGATTATGGTGTTAAAGGGGCAGAAATACATAAGAAACAAGAATCAGGGGGGGTGTAATGCGCTGTTTTATGGAGGAAATGCTGTTAAAGGGGCATAAAGCTGTTCATTTCATGGAAGAGAGGGTGTTGAAATAATAAAAAAGAGCGGTGTAGCGGGGTGAAATAGGGCTATTAAATGAAAAAAAGGGGGGATAGAGGGATAAAACTAATAGAAAATATCATGAAAAGGGGGCTAAAAATATTAACATTCGGTTGGCAACCAAATTTTTGGGTAATTTTTTAGGCAAAATCCTATACCGCGTGCCCTCTACCTCCTTAAACATATCCAACATCTCAATATCACTGGAAAAATTAAGTTGTTCATTATCAACGTCAAAGTTCACCTTTAACGGTGTCAAACATTCAAATATCATAAATCATAGAAAAGCAACAAAAATGTAGGTGGAACTTTTATAACTCGTTGAGGCTATAACATCTTCATCTCCCCTATGAAAACATGGTATAACACTAGGGCGGTATAACGAGTTACAAAAGTCCTTTAAAAATGATATTCTTTTAACGTTGACGGCATCCACTAAACCCTCTATAATGTAAACAATCAAATAAACCACAATGCATAAAAAAGGTTTACATCGCTTTACTCGGTATAGCATTCGTTTCGAAGATACCAAGATGTACTACGATAGTTTACTTTATAGGCAAGGATATCGTTGTAAGCATATCGAAGACTCTAGCACCTATAAGACCGCGGCAGCGGCTAAAGGGCAAGCTACCAAGCTTGGGTTTACCAACTACACCATTCGACCCTCTCAACGGGTATTTCCTAATGGTCCGCCAGCCAACTATGTCTCTTAAGATCTATGAACCCACTAATCGAAATCCTTCAGCAAGATAATGCAGCCCTTCGAGCTCAGAACGATTTGCTTGTTGAGGGGCTTCGTATTGCCCGTGACGATGTCGCCATAGTGTGTGCAGAAAGAAATGAAATGGCGGCTAGATTGGCAAGTACACTGGAACGAGTCAAACCAAAAGTTTCTAACATCCCTAAGATAACTCAACAAGATTTGATGGATATGAAACTAGCTATTCTCAATAATGGCTCATTATCCCCTAAAGAACGGGTTAGACAAATCAAGAATCTAACAATGAGCCTCATTATACATCCCGATACGATACGACTCGAGTGGGCATTAGATCACCCCTCCAAGTTTCGTGACCTTGTTGAGAATGAACTATGGCCACGGTATACTGCGGATGCTTTGGCAAACAAGGAGCTTATCAATGATACCCTCGATAAGGCTCGTCATATGGATGATCCTCTATATGAACCCTCTCAAGATCTCCTCGATAAACTCGGGGATGATATGAGGCACTAACATTTTACATTATTGTGTTGAGGGCTATCAATAAACCCTCTATAATGTAAACAATCAAGAATCTCCATGAGCAGACTCAATCACACACAAATCGGGCTCCTAGCCAACTACATCGAAACGGTGATGGCTAGCTACAGCAATACCTTTTCACCATCAGTATCGGCGATCAACGACCTGGATGAGATGGAGCCTTGGGAGGCAAAGCTCAAGGAGTTGATTGATAGCAACCCCCTCTTGCCCTCTTATGATGATATCCAAAAGGATCATGAGATCATCTTGGAGGGGTTGATCGAATACTTCACGCCCGAGAACAACGAGGATGCCCTTCATCTCAATGATTCCCCACGGCTTTGGTAAGAACGATTAAGATGAGAATCATCAACCAAAATCCTCCCTCTGCTAGAGAGATCATGCAAGCTGCATCACGCTTGGGTGGGCATTTGGATGGGAGACAAGTACTGCAGAATCTCTTACCTGTGGTTGATGCGATTGGTCACATGCAACCAATAGATGTTGATGATATTCTCATTCTCATTTATGGCGCAAACACTTTTGATATATCCACCCCTAAGTGGATTAAACAAGCACTCGAAACCGAAGGTAAGATTGTAAAGTCATGAACATCTCTATCAAGCACAGTACACACGATAACAAAGGGGTTATTCAATTCCTTTTTAAGACCGGGATGGTTTCCTTCTCTACGATCCATACTCCAAGTGTTGCCATCTTCGACCATACTGAGGGTAACATCACTTATAGGTATGCGCCTGGCATTCATGCTATCGATAATCCCACCACTGCTGATGTTACCAATGCGCTTGCGTGGGCTGAGAAGAATCTCAATGGCCCCACTCGCGAAGAGATGGTCAAAGAGATGGCCGATTTGAATGATCGGCATGCCGATTTGGAAAAGAAACGCGATGTGTTGGAAGAGAAGGTTGCCTCTATCGTCGATCGCAAAGCCGAGTTGGATGCTGCTATCATGGAATGTGATATGCAAACAGCTCGTAATGCTGGATGGACCATCGAAGAGCATGGTATGTATAAAGGTACCTGGCGCAACCCTGATGGTGGGATGCATTACAGCTTCTCCCAGGTTTGCAAACGGTTGAACATTTCCAGGGACTAAATCAATAACCTTCAATCTCAAATAACATGTGCGATCCAATCAATACCGACATTCCGCCTCCGCGGCACGCCGCAATCAACCTCAACACCTGCAAGAAGGGTCAAAAGCTCAAAGATCGTCATGGTGATATCTACACCTATGACAAGCCTGAGGGTGGTAGGGTTCATCTCCTCATGGACGATCAACATCAAAGTCAAACCCAGCGATGGGATGATGGCCAAGTAAATGCTGTTATTCCTGGCAGGTACGACATTGTTGAGATCCTCCCTCTCGAGACTGAAAAGAAGGTAATCAATCTCGACACCTGTAAGAAGGGTCAAAAGCTCCGTCGCCGTGATGGTACGATTGCTGAATATGATGAACGTTCAACAGTCACTGATATTCATTATATTGTTAGTGATATGGATCGATATCCTGTCTTTGTTAATGGTCGTGGAAATAAGGGAATCTTACCGCAAGAGTATATCAATAGCGACATCGTTGAGATCCTCCCTCTCGAGACTGTGAAACCCAAGATCGATCTCTCCACTTGTAAGAAGGGGCAAAAGCTCCTCCGTCGTGATGGTAAGATTGTTACTCTTGGTGGTCATTCAAATGATGGGCACATCTATCAGATTCGTGATGGCCGATATAGTAATTATGTCTTTACCAATGGCCGAGGGAACTCTGAAGATATCCCCTCACGTGATCATTTCAACGACATCGTCGAGATCCTCCCTCTCGAGCCTGAGAAGCCCAAGATCGAAGAGGAGATTCCTATTCTCGACAAAGTCTCCACCGTGGATGATGTTGAGTTCCAAATGTGGGACAAGGTCAACGAAGAGTACTATGGTGTGGTCTCGGCAGAGTTCGCTCGCAAGCTCGAGGACAACAATCGTAAGTTGATTACGGAGAATACCAGTCTCCTCAATAGGATCAAGCAGTTGGAGAAGGAACTCAACCAAGCCAACGATGATAAGAGTCAACTGATCGCTGGCATGGAAGTGTTGATCTCAGCCCTTGGTGACAAGTATCAAAATACTGTCAGCGCTGCCAAACATATGGTTCGTGAAGCTAAGAAGAGCCTCAAAGTCTAGGAATCGTAACTCCCTAATAATTCCCAACGCCTTAATAATTCCCAACGCCTTAATTTTCAGGAGCGCGTTGGGATTATAAAAGGACTAGTATTTGTACAGCTCTTTTGTGTTGAGGGGCAATGTGTTTTCCAATATACTTTGGTTGTAAAGATTAATAGTACACCAAACACACCTCTCATGAATAAGTCCATCTCTCCCTCTCGTACCTACGTTGCGATCTGCAGCACCTGGGATAGTAAAGGATACTTCTTTAAGAAGTTCACTCTCCCCGATCTCAAGCCGATCCTCGGTGAGGATAAGAACGATAGCCAGATCGCCACGTGGTTCTATCTCAATGCACTCGATGCGGTCTCAGTCATTGAAGGCTGCTTCAGCGCTGAAGACTTCGCCAAGGTGAGTAACGTCCAGGTCGAACGGATCCAACAGAGTCACCCCGGTGATGAGGTTGTTCCTGGTAAGCCTGGAGCACCCTTCGACCCGGCGTTGCACGGTATGATCGCAACTGGTGTCATCATCTTCACCGAGGGCTGATACCTTTCCCAGTCAACATCCAAACCCCTTATCCTACCTTCATACGGTGGGGTAGGGGTGTAATGTTTTTTAAGGTAAAGGTGTAGTATCATAGCTCCTATAGTATAATGGATAACTGCGCTTGCCGCAACCCTGAAAGATGGAAACAATTATCACAAGCACAAAAGAGGGGTATGATAAACATATCCCACTGCAACCAAAAAATGTTTATACTGCCGTAAGATTTGTAGTGATTTATCAAAAAACTTTTTGGCTGATTTGCGTAGTGTATTCTCCACTGTTTTCCAATATACTATTCACATGATTAAGTTAACCACTTAATCCTAACAACAACAACAACACCAAAAAGGAGAATCGTTACCATGAGCAAAAAGAATCGTTCCAAGAAGAATATCGTTGCCGCCGAAGTCACCCCGGAGGCGATCGTTCCCCAGGAGTCCATGTCAACCGAAATCGTCGCGGTGGTTGAAACGCCCGTCGTTTCCGAACCCACTCCTGAAGTCGTCCCGACGATCGAAGTTGAGGTGGTCGACGAAGTCCCTGCCATCATCCCCAGCACGCCTGAAGCGCCTGTTGCCCAGGCCACCCCGATCGTTGCCACCAAGCAGCTTTCCAAGGTTGCCCGGATCGACCAGCTGTGGATGGAGAAGGGGATGAGCAAGGGCAACGCCCAAATCATCGCGACGATTATCGCCGCTGAGTATCCTACCTCGGATGCGAAGTCCACCCTCAATACCATTCGTTGCCGCCCTTGGCACCTTCGCCAGAAGGGTTTCACCATCGGTTCCAGCCGTGCCAAGCAGGTTCAGGTGGCGGTGGTTGAGACCCCCGCCCCGGTCACGACCGAAGTGAAGGCCGACGAGCCGGTTGTCCAGGCCAGCTGATAAGAGCGATAGGGGAGCGGATAATTTATCCGCTCCCCTTTTTTGTTGCCCAAAATAAAAGGGCAACCGGTAATTATACAGCGGTAAAGGGGAGAGGGCAAGCATAAAAATTAGTTTATATTATCCTTGCCTTTACCCGGGCAGGGGGGGGCATGCCGAAAAATTTGGGCTATATTTTTACCCCTCTATCCTATACCCCCTAATTTTCCTAGTGCTCCTAAAGTTTCCCTATAACCCCTTAAAGTTCTCCTAACCTCTCCTAACCCCTAGTTTGCCCATATCGCCGCGGTACCCATTTAAAGTTTCCTAACCCTTGGATTTTCCATTCTCCATAGTTTCCAAAAATAATTTTTACCCCAAAAATTGCCCATTTTCCATATACCCGCGATTTTCCATACTCTGGGCAATTCTCCCTATATTTCTCCAGACTGGGCAATTGCCCTACTATAGATAACTGAGTGGACAAACCTACGGTGGAAACTCTCAGTCTTCTAACGATTGAAGTATACGCGTAACCCGTGTAATAGCTTGCGAGTATTATAGAGGGATGTAAAGGTCAAACTTTATGCGAGTTAGATTTCGAGCTTCAGTTTGACCTTCTTAATATTATGGTACAAATTCTGTTTTTACGCCAGCAGTTGTAATCTTCCAAATTTTATTTGATGAACTTCCACAAACATAAATGTTGTGATCGGCACCTTGTTGCCAAGGCCAGCTTCCTCCAAAATAAAGGCGCTTGTCTGCTCTGCAATCGCCATACGGTCTTGAATAGTGCCTGATTACTTTGTCGCTCATGAAATTTATTTATTGGACTGTACTTATCCAATTTTCCAAAATATCTGCGGAATTTGGACCAAGACCTAATTGTCCGCTATAATTTTCACCAACAACTTTCAATTCACCGGTTGTTGATACATAAGCAGAGAAGCTATTGCCACCTTTAACTATTTTACTACAATCCGAAGCTACAAGTGTCCATACGTTTACATCAGCATCTGACCCTGTACCTAAAGCGAAGTTGTAACCAGAACCACTCGCCCATAATGTACCGTCAGCTTTTGTATAAAAGCTTCGAGTCATAATAGCAGCAATTTCCACAGCATCTGAAGCCACATGCACCCAAGTGTTTGACCAGCTTACACTATCTGTACCAAACTGTCCATTATAATTTTCGCCAGCAGCATATACATCACCGGATAGTGTAACATATAATGTATGACCTGTACCAGCGCTTACATACCGAACACCAGAAGCAAGTGGTGTCCATGTACTAAGGCTCCATATTGATCCACCAAGACCGAACTCACCGTGTGACCCGTCACCTGTGCCATAAAGTACATTATCTTGGGATATATAATAACTGCGTTGTGCACTCATCGCACAATCAACACTTTTAACATTTTCCGCAACTTTACGATAACTGGTTGCTGATGTGGTTCCGTCACCTAGTTGACCGTCAGTGCCTCGTCCAGCTCCGTATAAGTTACCTAATGTGTCTATATAAAATGAATGCATGTAACCACAAGCCATTGATGAAACACCTGTAGCACTTTGGGTCCACAACCATTGTTGTGTTGTATTACCTAAACCAAGTTCACCCACAAGGTTACCACCTGCAGCAAATAGATTGCCATCTGTAGATAGATACAAGCAGTTATTTCTACCAGCTGCTACTGTATCAACACCACTTGCCGTCTTAGTCCATGTCCATACATTTGTGCCGTTACTAAATCCAAGGCCTAAAGCTCCATCACCTGCAGCAAATAAATCACCATTTGTATCAACATATAGAAGTGTATATTCACCAGCAGTTACCACCATTTCCATATCAATTGGTGGTACTACAATTTCACATTCAGCTCCTTGTTGCCAAGGCCAGCTCCCGCCAAAGTAGAGGCGCTTATCGGCTCTGCAGTCGCCATATGGTCTTGAATAGTGTCGGATGACTTTATCGCTCATGAAATTATTTATGCAACATAGAGCATCATAACAATCATACCAGGGTTGATTTCAACCATCAAATGGTATTATTCCGCCGCCATGTATAAATGGTGCGGGTTCATCTTTATTACAAACAGCTCGCGGCTCAGTCTTACCAGCTTTCTTAAAACAATCCCTGCGAAATTGGTCACACAGTTCAGAGAGTGCATGTTCATCTAATTCAGCTAATATAAATGTACCTTCATTACCAACAGGGAAGCCATCTTCTCTACGACCTGGTGGCCGCTGGATACGAACGCGTTCTGGTACAACAAACGGGATGAGAGCGACTTTTGTAGTTATCATAAGGAAATATTATCTGGGATGTTATTGAGTAAAGAATTTGCTGAATCCATATCTGGTTGTGTAGAATGATATACCCACATATACTGGTTGTCAAATTGTTTATATTCTTCAATGCGCACACCAGACGAAATAAAAATACCCGCAATCTCACGATAGCCTAAAGGTATTTTACGGAAGATTCTCATGCTTGAAATAATACTATGATGTATTATAAGAGAAGCAACATCAAATGTAAATATATTGATATGAGCGTTACGTATCTCGATCAACTTTCGACAGAGACCAGCCCTCTATCAAGTGATAAACTTTTAGGCGTAAGAGGCACAGGAGTCGGTTCGGAAAGACTCTTTAGCATTGGTGATTTAGCTGAGGCGAATTTGGCTCAAGCGACTATTATAGCAACAGAGATTGCTAACGAAGCCGCCGCCGCAGAGGTCGTGGCGCTGAACACGAAGGGCGGAGTTTTCTACCCAGAGGACTTCGGCCCGCTGTCTGCCACGCTCCCGATTTCCCACACCGCGATTCAGGCGGCGATTGATGCAGCTGCCGTCCTTGGAGGGACAGTCATTCTTCCTCCGCAGAAGATGCTGCTTGGTGCGTCGCTGGTGCCGAGGAGCGGCGTTTCGATGCGTGGCGTTTTCCCGTCCGCGCCAACGCTCAATCCGTGGGATATTGGGTACACTCTCGTTGGAGGATCAATTCTCTCGTTCCCCGGTGGCGTGATTTTCCAGCAGGATACAAGCGCCGACTTTGCAACCCACACCGGCCTCACAAACTTTCAGCTCCACTGTATAGGGTTCGATGGGTTCGACAAAATTATCTCAACCGGGGCGCAGTCGAAGCATGGCGCTCTTGGGTGCATTTTTGAGAACCTGATTGCGGCCAACGGCACCGGGACGGCGCTCGAAATTATCAACCCTCAACACACGACTATCCGTAAGGTAACATTGCGTACCGTCCGCCGTGGCGCATTTTTCGGATCGAACTATCGACTTGGAGAGGTGGAGTGTGCTCCAGGAAATAGCGTAGTAGATGAGCTATATGTGCAGCTCGATGCGAGTCAGGACGATAACTACGGAGTAAAGTGCGAGACGATGGCCGGCAGCGAGTTTATCCTCGGGGCAATCGAGTTCCGGCGCTTGCAGGTTAACCGCTTCCACTCGGTAAATAAGCTCGGCAATCACATCGTAATAAAGGGCACGCCCGGATACCCCACAGTAGCCATCACCTTCTCTTCGATGGACCTTGAGGGGCACGCCGACTCTGTGATAGATATGGATTGGACAGACCGATGCTCCCTTGATGTTACGGCAATCAGTCCAAGTAATGAGTGGAATACTACCGTCCGCGTCGCAAACTCGGTAGGGCTGCTGGTATCTTCGTCGCAGCGAGATACCCGCGTCGAGTTCTTGGATGATAACTCAGCGGGCTCGACTGTCGGCATTGGAGCCTTCAAGGACAACGGCGTCGGCGCCCGCAAGCTGATGGGCTGCTATTCGACGAATGGCGGATTCGTGATGCAGTGGTTTTCTGCGGCTCAATGTGTGATTACCGGGCTAGGCGAGTCTCTTATCACGTCGGGCACCTTTGATCTGCGTGCCAGTGGGAAAATCAAAGTTGGCACATATGATTATCCCGTGACTGCAACCGTGTGGTCTGGCCACACTAGTGGCACGATTGAGGCGTCTTCGGCGGAAAACCAAACCCTCACGCTGCCCTCTCCAGCCTCAAATGGGGCAGACGGCGAGACCGTCACGATTGTTAAGACTGCGGCGACCGGGGTGGTAACTGTCGCGAATATCATATCCGGGGACATAACACTCACCACTCAGCACGCATCCGTGCAGCTCCGTGCAACGACCTCGGGCTGGCGTGTTATCAATCGCTACCTGACATAACCCATGCCCACCCGCCCCCACGTGCTGCTGATCGTGCTCGCCGTACTCTGCGGCGGATGTGCGAGCTGATCTATCTATTCAACTCATCCCAGATAGCTTGATACGCTTCAATCTTTATAGCTAACATCGGGTCGAATTGTTCATCAATTAACTTAGCATATCTAAGGATTTGTTGAGCGTCTGCGTTTCCGTTATCAGCCATACACTGTAGCTTCTCAGCATTTGAACGGATCTTTGGTAATGTGATCCGTTCAAACTGAAACCTTACACTCTTCCACATTGGTGTTCTGCAGAGAGGTTTACTCATGCTTTATTGCGTTCCATACATTCCACCACATAAGCATAAAGTAACTTTAAATCAAGCCATCGATATTCATAATCGGTTCGATTGCCGTAATATTCATATTCAGTGGCTTCATCATATACTACCATACTTTCGATATGCTTATATTGTAAGAAACCAATTTGTGGATAGATCAATTCGAGTATAGCATCTAATTCATTAAATGTTTTTGGTCTATCTTCATTTGTATGATATGGTTGTGGATCACTAGTTTCCCAGCATGAACCACCAGACACACCACCAACCTCCCAATATTGACATATAAAGTCTGTTCGAGGCTTTTTATAATCACCTTTAATAAAAAGTTTTTCGGCTATATCTGATCTATAGACCTGTGGATTTATATCAATTTTTGCAGCCTTAATTTTGTCTATAAATTCTTTGTATTCCATATTAATCCTTAAATGTTTCTTTGACTGTGTTTTCTAAAATTCTTTGTAGTTGTGGACTGATTTCAAATCTTGTTGCATTGATCTCAATAGACTTTCGAATATTACCGTTTTGCATTCTAGCAGTAGCTGCTTTCCAATCACTTAGCATTTCTACTAAATCAACCAGTGTCATATCGTTAATACCATTTTTATGAAATTCTGGGTGATGCCTATTGTTTGCATAATGATGAGAAATTGCAATCTTTGTTTCATCTAATAGTGCTTTATATTCAGCACAACCATATTCGGTCTTAGATAACTTTGGTGTGTTAGCAGCAAAGATAGAAAGCTCTGGCTCTTCAAATTTTGACGCATCATGCTTCTCAGCACGGTCAAGCAGTTCATGCACAAACTGATTAATATTAGCTGAAACAGCTTTGACATGTTTATGTGTCTCTGCTAT
>Ga0172381_10005305_pt1 | contig 13121 bp, 17 predicted proteins | sample Leawel6488metaG_FD_119754 | JGI IMG/M metagenome (GOLD analysis project Ga0172381, IMG submission 119754) | Leachate microbial communities from a municipal landfill in Southern Ontario, Canada - Leachate well 64-88 metaG | ecosystem: Engineered > Solid waste > Landfill > Unclassified | place... | reverse complement strand
TGAATTAGATGATTTTGAAAAATTATTAAAAGATATTGAACAAATTGATTGTAAATTAGATTATATTCATTATCACAATCTTCGAAATTTTGATGATTTTTGTGGAATAACTAATCTAATTAATAAAACAAAGATTCCAATTATCATTGCCCACCCTGGGATTGGATATTGGGAAACAAAAAATGAAGTTATCTTAAATTTTATTAAAAAAAATAATATTACAATTGAAATTAATAAAACTCATTTAAGTTATCTTTCTGGAAGCGCACTTTCTAAAGAAAAAGAGTTTTTTAAAATATTGCTTAAGGATACTTCAATTAATGTGTCATTTGGTTCTGATTATCACAATTATGGTGATTTTGCAAAAACTAATTCTTTATTTAATCAATTGTGGGAAAGTATTGATCCTAATCGAATTTTTTTTAATAGTAAACTGTCAAATTCAAAACTAGCTAATTTACCAGACTTAAATAATTGGTTGCAAAAAATTAATATTAAACCAACTATCAATAAACCCATATTTTCCAAGGACTTAATTAAAGATAAAATAGTTATGTCAAAAATTAATCTTTTAAATAAATTATCAGAAAATAAATCTTCTGAATTATCGCTTGAAATCATTAATAATATTAATGGAGGAAATAATACTGGATTAAATATGTTTTATTTTAACTTATTGAAAAAATTTTGTATTAATAATTCAAATCAACGAAAAAAAGTTATTGATTTAATGTTTGATAATTTTGGTAAGTCAAAAATTAAAGATTTAAGACGTTATTGCTATAATTTAGCTTATGAAATTGCTTTAATTGATAAACAAGTTAAAATTGAGCTTATTAAAAAGTTTGAAACATTAATAGATCTTGAAAAAAGTAAAGCTTTACAAAAAAAGATTTCTAAATATTTAATTAAATTAAATGATAGTGATTAATTTGTTTAAGCAATATACGTTATCAAATGGATTAATTATTACAATAAATAAAAATTGGTTAACTAAATTAAAAAAAGCTGAGTTAAAATATAAAAAGTCGATTTATTCACTCATATCCCCACAAATGGCTATGCCTCCAGAAATTTTACAAATCCCTGGTGCAATATTAGAAAATAATTTATTATTATTAAAAAAAAGATCTCAAATTGAAAAAAGATATTGGAATGTAAACATTGATTCTGAAGTTTTATTTGTAAAAGAAGATTTTACTTTAAAAAATTATTTTATAAAACAAAATGAATTTTTTGATTCAATAAAGCAATCCAAATTTGTTTTTGTCCCAGAGTATATTTTTAAAATTGAAGACCCAGTTAATTTTACTAGAATAACCGTGACTAAACAAATACCGCTAGATTTAGTTTATAATAAATTAATCCCTAAAAATAAAATTAATTTAATAAAAAAAATAATGACTAACTTAGCTAATAATGATTTATTGCCTGCAATCTTAAGGCCGAATCATTTTTTAATTTGTAAAAACAAGATTTGCCTTGTTGATAATTCTATTGGATTTCCACCAATAAATCGAAATAAAACAATATTTTTAGACTTAATTTATAATGAAAATTTATCTTTTGACTGGAAAAACTCTGAAGACTTATTTAAATTTGAAACAGAAGTCAATTCGCTTCCAAAGCCAATATTAAATAAATTAAATAAAATGCGAATTGAAAACTTAATTAATGAATTTTATCAGGGGGAAAAACAATTTAATGATTTTAAGACAGATATTAAACTTAAAGTCAAAAAGATATTTCCTGATTATGTCTCAATAAAGAAAAATTCCAAATCACCTAAATTCACAACAACAAATATTTTTGATAAACTTCAAGATTGTAACTTACTATCTTTTGATTAATTAATTCATCAGTTACCATACTTGTATTTTTATGTTTATTTAACCATTATAATTAAATATTAAATTGGTAGAGTTCCATCTTTTTTCATTTGATGGTAAGAGTCTTTTCTTTCTTTTCTAAGTTTTTTTATTTCATCAATAGAATCACATTTTATTCCCTCAAACACATGTGGAAAACGATATTTAATTGCCCAATTAAGTTCTTTGAAAACATTTTCTAAATCAACTTTGTTTTGCTTTTCTCCAAGAACAGCCAAATAAATTATATCAAACAAAACATGCCCAAGCTCTTCGTTAATTTCACCCTTATCATTATGTTCAATTGCTTCTTCTAGTTCACAAACTTCTTCTCTTATTTGTTCAAGCTGAGTTTCAAAAGTATCTTTGTTTGAAATAATACAACCTTCTTCGTCAGATAAAATTTTTCTAACAATTAATAACAACTCTTCAAAATCATTTTTTAACTCATCAACCATATCTAATTTTTATAAAGTTAATTTTTTAAGTAGAAAGTATTTATTTTTTGTTATGTTTGAGTACTTATTTTTTGAAGTATTTTGGATAATCATTTTTGTCATTGCTTTTATTCATTTATATAAACGTAAAGGGTTGTATGATGCTTGTTTGTTTTTGTTACCAGCAGTTATTTGGAGTTTTTTAGTTGAAGTTAGTGGAGTTCACTTATGGGGAATTTATAGTTATTCAAACGAATTTAGTTTTATTTTACTTGGAGTTCCTTTAACTGTGGCTCTTGGTTGGGCTAGTATAAAACATTTTGGTTATTATTTTGTTACTGAAGTTTGGCATCCAAGAAAATGGTTTAAAAAAGATATAGAGTCAGCGTTTGTTGCAACAGGAATTGACTTTATTATTTTAGAACCTTTTGCTTTTATGTTTAAATGGTGGGCATGGCACCAAAACAACTTTTGGTTTGGAGCTCCATTGTTCAATTTTATAGGTTGGTTTTTGATTATTACTATTTATTTGGCTGCGTATCATTTTGCTGTTAAACGATTTAATGATAAAAAGAAAAGAGCAATTTGTTTTATTGGATTACTTGTAATTGGTTTTGTTATTTTACAAATAGTTGCATTAAGTTACTTAAATATTTTTGGAACATGGATTTAAATTATTTTCCAAATCTACGTTGTCTTTCATTAAATTGATTTAATATTTGGTTTAATGTTTCCGTATTAAAGTCTGGATAAAACTCATTTAGAAAAAATAGTTCAGCATACTTTGATTGATATATAGGTGCTCCTGAAAGTCTTTTCTCCCCGCCAGTTCTAACTAATATATCAATATAACTTGGAAGTTTTAAATGTGTCAAAAATTCTTCTTCAGATAATTCTTTTGTAAATTTAGTTTCCTTACTCGCTTCTTGTATTTCCCAACAAGAATCATATGCTACAAGAATATTGACTATTTTTTTATTATTTTTAGTTTTTTTTTCAAGCTTTTGTGCAATAGAAACATATTCTTTTGGCAATAATTTTAAATCACCAATAAAACGAAATGAAACATTTTTTAATAATGAAGAACTTTTTCCCCATTGTTTATAAGCACTTATTTGAGCATCATAAATTGGATTAAGGTCTTGTGAATTTCGTTTTAAAACATTATCTCGTGAAATCCCAAAAATAGTAAATTCATCAACGTTTTTATCAATTAATAAATATTTGATTATTTTTGTAGTTATATCGTCAGAAATATATGTATATACTACACTAATATCAAGATTTTTTTGTTTAGCATAACGTCTATTACCATCAGGTATTATTAAAACATGCAAATTCATTCACCTTTTTTTAATTTTGCCATTTTGTCGAACGTTTTTATCATATTTTTATAATCAAGATTGTCATTAAACTCGTTAATTTCTTTATCATGAACTTCATTTTTTATTTTGTTTATTTGTAATTCATATTTTTTAGAAAGTTCACCATACTCGATTTGTAACTCTTTAAGTGAATTTTTAATTGGTTCATTTTTTAATGAATTAATCATAAATAAAAGTCTTCGAGCTTCTGCTTCAGATAACATTTTATTTAATTGAATATTTTGTTCATTAATCGAAATTGTGTTTAAGTTTTTGTTTAAACTAAACTTTTTATATTCAAAATAAAACTTTGGGTCAGTTTTCAAATAAAAACTGATTTGATTAGTAGTGTTAAGCTTTATAAAAAAATTATTTAAGTAAGTATTGTTAATGTTTTTTTTGTTTTGCATAAATTAATTTGCACAAAGCTTTATATATTTCTTTGCTTCTACTAATTCTAGAGATTATGGTCAAAAGAATTGCTACTGGGATTTATAGTGCTAACAAAAAACTTAGTTTAGATGCTTCTATTGGTGGAGGTATTCCAGAAGGAAATATTGTTCTTGTTACTGGCGCAAGTGGAACAGGAAAAAGTACTTTATGTTATCAAGTTATTGCAGAACAAGCTAAACAAGGCAAAATATGTTATTATGTTGCCTTTGATCAAATAAAAAAAGATGTTATAGATAATGCTAAATGTTCAGGAATAGATTTAAACAAGTCAAATATTTTTATTCAAACATATGAAGAATTACAAGGTTTTGTAATAGATGAATTAATTAATTTATTATCCAAGTCAAAAATAGATTTTGTTGTATTTGATTCTTTAGCATCTATAACTGGGGTATTGCCCGAAGAAGAATTTTCAAAAATATCTCAAGCTAAAATTGCTGAAAATTATATGCCTTTAATGGTGAGTGAAACAAGAGTAATTAGAAGATCAATAAGAAGAATTATATTAGCCTTGAAAAAACACGGAATAACTACATTGTTAATTAATGAATTACCTGAAGGTACAAAAAAATTAAGTAAAGATGATGAGTCAGACTTTTTGGCAGATGGAATAATTGTAATGAACTATGTTGAAATAGGTGTAACTGATTATCGAAGTATGACCATACGAAAAATGAGAAAAACATCGCATGAAAAAGATTTAATTCCTTTTAATATCACTAATAAAGGCATTCAATTAGCTGAAAAGGTGTGATAATGGGAGTAGTATTTGGAGACTTCATGCAAAAACTAGTTTTTGCAAGACAAATAAAATTTCAAAATGGTCGAATTGATTTAGCAAACCAAAGAGTCGTTATTTCTCCAATTGAACCAATGTATTCAATTACAGAATTACTTATTGAAGATGAAAAACTCATTCCAGTATTATATGAAAAAATTAGAACTTCTTTTGGAGAGGGATTTACTGCAAATATCAGTAAAATGTATAAAGTTGAAGGATTAAATCTGACTAAATGGCTTGTTGATGTATCAAACATGGGTGGTTGGGGAAAAACCAGATTAGTTAAATTTGATGATAAAGAGCACACAGGGATTTTACAAGTTGAAGATTCACCATTTGTTCAACATTTTAAAAACAAAAGTACAAAACCAGTAGATCATATTTGGCGAGGCATAACTGCTGCAGGGGCAACCAGAATTTTTGGAGAAGACATCGATTTCATTGAAACTAAATGTGCAGCTATTGATAATACAAAAGTTTGTGAATTTATGTACAAACCTAGACGTTTATTGACAAAAGAAGAAATAAAAAAATATGGTTGGCAATTACCTGTAAAATAGCATTTATTGTAGATTAAAAATGACTGATATAAATTTACTTGGAAAAAATTTTGCATTATTATGGGAATTACATGATGATAGAAATTTTTTGGAGTTAGAAAAAACTGCATTGAAAAGTTTGATTCATTTAGGTCTGGACGATAAACGTAGCAAAAAAATTGCCAAACACATAAAAAAAGCTTATGAATTTCACGGCGAAATTGATGATTTAATCTTTAGCAAAAAAACAAATGTTGTAAATAAACAATTAGTTCAAGAGTATAAATCTAAAATAAATTACGAAATGTTTCAAGCGTTTGAGTTGTTTGGTTGCCAAAGGCCTAAATCTTTAGCAAAACATAATAGTTGTTGGTGGATTGATTTTTCATTTACACACATATCAAAAAACAAATTATATTACTTATTAATAATTTGGCATTTATTCATGTTAAACTTTAATATGCTTAATAAATTGCTTCCAGCTATAACTAGCACATATCATTTTTGTCTAGCTGGGATTTATGGGCATAACAAGCGAGATAAACAAGTACTTATTAAAGAGTTAACAAAAATTTGGGAAATTTATTTAAAATATTCTACAAAACCACTAATATTCTAACTAATGAGGTTTTTTTTTGATAATAATCTATTTTTATTTATTTATGTGCTAATTTGTTTATGTTAAAACCATCAAGTACTACTGAAAACATTATTAATTTGCTTGGGACAAGTTGGCCACTTTCATTAAAAGAAATTTATGCTCAAATAACAAAGTACAATAATTCAAGTGTATCTTATCAAGCCATTCACAAACAAATAAAGCAATTGTTAGATGAAGATATATTAGAAAAAGAAGAGTCTAAATATAAATTAAGTTTGGCATGGATTAAAAAAGAAAAAGAATATTTTAAATATTTAGAAAATAATTATTCTACTGGAAAAGATATTTTTGTAGAAGTTCAAAAAACTGGTTTTGTTAGCCATTCTTTTAATTTTAGTATTGAGGTTGGAAAAATATTAATTGATTTTTTTACAAAAATCCCGAATGATACCAATAAATGTATTGTTTTTAGGCAATCTTGGTTGTATCCACCATTTAGTCTTTCAACAAATGAATATGAAACAATGATTTCAGTAATAAAAAAAACTAGAGTATATCTTACTTCGGAGAATGAAACTTTGATGGATAAAAGCTTTAAAGAAGAATATGAATCTTTTGGAGCAAAAGTAAAAACAAAAATAAAAAATTCAAATCCTTATGATACTATTGTGCATGGTGATTATGTCATGTTTATTTATTTTCCAGAAGGTTTTTTGAGTCGGTGGGAAAGTGCATGTAAATCAAGTAAGGGTGCAAAAACAATTTTGTTTGCAAAAATGCTTCCATTATTATATAAATATCGAAAGAAATTTAATCTTACAATAATTAAAAATGAAGAAAGTGCTGATCAAATAAGAAAAGAATCTTTAAAATTATTTTAATAAAGCCAATCGTGTTTTAAAATTAACTACTTATTAATTATGTTATAAGAAAGCCAGCCAAGCTGGATGAACAGAGTTGTTGGATTGAGTTCGAAGTAGGTCTTGAGCCGAAGTTAAAAGAACTTTCTGGCAATGTTGAAGCCCACGTGGCCATTAAAATAAATTTATTCTAAAATTTCTTGGGAAATTGATTTTAACTCTTTTTCTGCTTTTTTAATAAATTCATAATATTTTTTTTCTAATGGAATTATCATTAAATGTTCTTCATCGCCTAAATGAGTATTAATCGTTTTTTTGACAATGCTTGCAGAATATTTTTCGTATTTGAGCATCATAATTGTTTTTGTTATTGCTGATTTTTTAACATCAATAATGTTTATTTGTTTAGTTGAAAGTTTGTATAAATCTATTAAGTCTCTAGTTTTGAAACCTTTTCGTGTAAGAATAGCTCTTATTTTTTCTGAAGCGATTTCTCGTAAATCATAAACAAACAAACTAGACTTTTTTGTAAGCATATTAGCGTACTCTGGATACTCTAGATTGAGCCTTTCTTTAAATTCTAGACCAATTGGATTAATTTTATGTTCTTTTATTGGATAAATTAGTTTTTCTAAAAAATTAATTTGTATTTTTATAAAAGATTTTGTTCCTTGAAGTGTTGTATAATGAAGTTTAAATGTAACAAATTTATTTCCCCCTCCAAACTCAACATAATTTGTGTTTGATTTTTCTGGTTTAAAATCAAATTCGTATATTAATGCAATGTCATGGATTATTTTGATTATTGTATTAAGTTCTTTTGAAATTATTTTTCTTATTTGTTTAGCTGATTTTTCTTCAAATAGTTTTTGGTCAATCCAAGTAAAATCTAAATCTTCTGAAAACCTATAATATCCAAAGTAAACTTTAGTTAAACAAGTTCCGCCTTTAAACACTAAATTGTTCTTGAAGTATTTTGATTTTGATAATTCTGCAATTATTCCTTGGAGATATAAGTCTTTTTCTAAAAGTTGAGTGTCTTTTATTTTAGTTAAACTAGAAACTAGGGATATTAAGTCTTGTGGAATCATTTTAAGTCCTCAACCATGAATTTAATTGTTTTTGGATATTTTTTTGAATAGGCTAGTAATTTTGTTTTGTTTGATTTTTCGTTCCATTCGGTTAAATAGTCTTTTATTGATGAATTATTTTCTCCCGAGTATTTTTTTAAATAAGCAATGTCTAAAATTGTTTTTTCAAGGTCTGAAAATGGGTATTTGTCTTTTTTTATTCCAAATTTGCATAGTTCTTTTTTTAATTTTATAAACTTTATTTTTCTGCCAAGAATCATTATTGGTTTTGGGCGAAATATTGTGTCTGAAATTATATAGTCTATTGAAAATGATTCGTGAGTTATGTTGTTATTTTTTATTGCTGTTTCTAGTCCAAAGTACCAGTTTTTTATTTTTTTGTATTCCATTGCTTTTGAGATTGCTTCAAAAACAATTGGGGTTGTACTATTTAGTTTGCGTTCTTCAACACTTGGTACATAAAAAAAGCCTCTAAGGATTCTGTGAATGTAGTTGTTTGTTAATAAATAATTTGTTGCTTTTGTGTAACTTATTTTTAGGTTTTTACAGATGTTTTTGATTTCTTCTTTTGAGAGGTATCTTTCGTTAATTAGTAGGATTTTTCTTACGAGTGTTGAATAAGACATTTTCATTATATCACACAAATACATATATTGTATGTAATTATAATATAAACCTATTTGTTGGTTTATTAAACCCATTTAACCACCACCTCCACCTGTTTTACTTTGAATTTGTTTTTTTGCTATTATCGAAATTGCTTGTTTTTGTGCTTCTTCTACTGGAAGATGTTGGTTTTGAATTAACTTTATTGTTTCTGCGAAAACTTGTTGTGATATGTCTCTGTCTTGTTCGATTATTTGTTTTTCTTGTTTTATTTGCAATGCGCCTTGTATTGTTAAAGGATTATAACAATTTTGACAAGTAGTATTTGTCGCAGGATTAATTTCATTACATAGTTGGCATTTTATTAAATCGTTTTGTGTTTCTTCAACTTTTTTAATACCATATATTTGTTTATATGCATCTTGAACTTGTTGTTGTGAAAGATGAATGTATGTTCTTACTTGTTTTGAACCAAGAACCCAACCAAAGATACTACAAAGTTGTGCTTCATTTAGGCCTTTACTTGCAAGATAAGATGCTCGAGAGTGTCTAAACAAATGTGGATAAACAGTTTTCTTTAACCCTGCATTTTTAACTGCTTTTTGAATAACTAAAGCAACTGATGCGTATGTTATTGGTTGGTGTTGATTATGTTTTCCAATCAAAATAAACGCAAAGTCATCAGGGCTTTTTGCATTTCTTACAAGGATATAATTTTGAATATCTCGCACACTTTCAAGTAAAAGTATTCTTCGCGAACCAGTTTTTCCATACAAGTTAGCTTGACATTCACCTTTATTGAATTCTAGGTCTCCAACTTTTATGTTAGCTATTTCTCCAATTCTTGCTCCTGATTCCCATAATAAATGCATTATTGCTCTGTCACGAGAGTTCTTTGTAGCGTTTATCAGTAACTCGGCTTCTTCAGGAGTAATTAATTGATTTGGAAGTTTATAGAATTTTGATTTCATTGTTGTTTTCAACCATTTAGTTTTGTCAGAATATTCTCCTCCTTCAAACCATTTGTCAAATCTTTTTATTTTATCAAAATAATCTGACTTTGTATGTTCAGCATAATCATCGTTTGTTCTAATTTTATTAACGACTTTTTTTATGTCATCAACAGTTATTTCTTCCCATGGTTTTCCAATCCACGTAAACACTCTTGAAGTTTGATCAAGCACTGAAATTATTCTTGGTTTTGTTAAACCTTCGTTTGTTATGTCTAGATAATATTTTTCTAGCAATTGTATTTGGCGTTCTGACAAGTCAAAAGGCTTGCTTTTATTTCCCCTTATACTTTCTGTAAATCCACGTTCTTTTGGATTAATTCTTGAAAGCATTCTTTCAAGTCTAATCGCGTAATTATGAAAGTTAGGATTTTCGTTTCCATTCATACTCAAATTCACCTATGTCCCGAACAAGAAAAAACTTATTTCTGTTCTTTATAAAGCAACTTGAGCTCATCCACCGATGCAAATCTTAGAAAACACCTCGCTCTCTTCGCGTTCCTTTTTTTAAATAATTTAAGATAAAAAAACCAAGTTACTGTGTACTTAAACGGTGAAGAAGTCATCTATAATTTTGACGACGCACTCAAAGCATACCACAAGTTACGCCTTAAAGGAAGGGGAACAAGAGACTATCATTATTTGATTAATGTGCCACGTTTATATGTTGGCAATAAGTATTGTCCCGAAAGCAAATACTCAATAAGCTTCGGAATGAACAAAACAAACGGGCATCAATTAGTAATAATAGACCTAGATGATAACAAAGATTTATTTATTTGATTAAATTACTTAAAATAAATATGTAATAATTTTTTATTAAATTATTTCATTAATATGATTCTATTTCTTTAGTAAATGAGAATAAACGATAATCCATTTCAGAATATTTTTTCCAAAGCATATGATAATCTCTTTCAATTTGAGTTTCTTTATAACTACCCATTATTTCTGGAGAAAATTTTTCAAAAATTTCTTTTCCAAGTTTTGATTGTTTCTTAAAAAAGCCTTTTTGACTTTCTAAATCAACTAATAAATCTGAAATTAACCCAGTAACTTCCTTTTTCAAAACAACCACATCATTTCTTTTCCCATCTTGGTACGCCAGTCGTAATTTACTCATTGCACTTGATACTTTGCTCATCTGAGGGTCTAATACTCTAACAATATCTTGTTTCATTTTTTGACGTCCAGATCTAAGAACTTTTATAACTCGAGCTTGGACTTTTCTAGGATTTGATTTATGTATTTTTAATCGATCAAGTAACTTACTTGAAAGTGCATCCCTAATTTTCTTCGGTTGAAATAAAAAACCCATAACTAATTAATGTTTCAAAACAATTTAATTCTTTCCTTAAAGAAAAAATTTATTTTTTAGGTATTTTTAAACAAATAAAAAATAGGTTTAGGTATGTTTAATCTGAATTAAATTCTTTCCAATCAATAGGGACAATTTCTGGATTTGCATATTTTAAATAACTTTTTAAAAAAAATTTAAACTCAGGAGTTGGTTCTAATCCAGGGCCATATCTTAACGCTTTTAGAAATGAACGTAAATTTACATAAATACTTTTTTGTAATTTTGAACCTGATCTAAATTCTAGTTTATCAAAATCAACAATAACTCTATCATAAGAATTGCCTTTTTTATAGAAATGAAAATAATCAACATAATTACAAGCAATTCCTAAATTATGGATTGTTGCTAAATCTTTTGCTAAATCAACGAGTAATTTTCGATCTTCTTTAATAGATAATTGTTTTGGAAATCTTAATTCTCCATTTTTGTGACCATCATACAATTTACCATGTTTTTTTTCTAAATTTTCTGCAACAATCACGATTTTTTGTCTTGAAGAAGCATCTTTTGGGATTGTTCTTGAAAAGCTAGGTACTGGAAGATTAGCTTGTTTAAACTTTCTATAAATTCTTTGCATTAATGCAAAATCGCCTCTAGTGAGCCAATTATCCTCAGAATTTTTTAATACACTTCTAAATCTTTTTATTTTTCCTGATGGTTGTTTTTCAGAAACTAACAAATCTTTAACTTTAAAATCAACTCCATAAAGGTGTTGTCCTTCACCAATAAATCTACCAACCAAAAGTTTAGCACGTTTTAGTTGAGGGGATTTCCAAGCTCTTTGTCCTAGTGGCATAATGTATTATTATTCTTTAAATTTAAAAAACAAACTGATTAAGCATAATTAAAGATTTAATTTAATTTTAAATTGGTAATGTTCAGTCTTTTTTCATTTGATGGTAATTAACTTTTCTTTCTTTTCTAAGCTTTTTTTATTACATCTGTAGTATCTGCAACTTAAATCTTTCAAAATTCTTTATCAAACAAAATTAATGTGTTAAGTTATGCTAATAAATAGTTTTATGTTTATTATAAATTATGCGGCGATTGTCAAAATTTTGGAAAAGAATTACTCGGCCTGAAGAAGAAAGGCGACCTGATATTGTTGCACGACAAAAAAGATATTTAGACTTGAATCGTGAAAGAGATAAAGCTGGGTTGTGGGGTTATGAATTTTCATCAATTGGGGAAATTGAAAAAAAATTAAAGTATCCAATACGACAAGAACTTAAAAAAAGAGTTAACACTAGTTTGCACCCAGTTTCAGTACTAGATTTAGGGTCTTATGCTGGGACTGCACTTGGACAATTAAAAATGAATTTAATAAGGGTGTGAGAACTGTTGGTGTTTCTCTTGAAAAAATTCAAACACATAGAAACAAAGAAGTGGACGTTAATAATGCTTATTTTGGAGTAGATAAAATGTATTTTGGGGATTTTAAAAAATTGAGATTTAAAGAAACATTTGATTTAATTTATTCACATAAAGGTGTAACATTTCATTCATTCACTCCTTTAGCAGAAATTGAAAAAGTTTTATCATTGCTTCGGCCTAAAGGAGTTGCAATATTAGATTTGAAAGTAATGGATTCTGAAATTGATGAAGTAACTACTCTTCTTCATCAGCATGGTTTAAGGGAAAATAAGGATTATCATTGGGATAATAAAAGAGATTTGATGATTATTCACAAACCAAAAATAAAACTTCCTGTTTAAAGAATAATAAAAATGGTAGAATCTAAAAAGTTTTTATAAATTATATTCTTTACATTTTCTCCTACAGTTTTCAATTCTTTTTTTCATTACGTCTGGTGTTACTTGCAACTTAAACCTTTTTCAAGCACTTCCTTTGAGCGCAAGCGAATGACTTGTCAACTCTTCAGGGTTTTCTTCACCAGTAGCAGTACACTTGATTTCAATTAATTGCATTAACCTGTAATTCTTTAACAGCTAATGTAACTCTTACTATGGGTGAGTTAAAGTTAAGCAATACTTAACTTTTAGTCCTTTTTAGTGTTAAAAATCAAACTCATATAAACAATTAGAAAGTATCTGGATGTGTTTAAACAAAGACTAAATAAAGACGGGGATGAAATGGTTACAAATTGTCACCAGTTGAAATTAATTGGGGGGGCATATTACACCAAGCATA
>Ga0172381_10005304_pt1 | contig 13124 bp, 16 predicted proteins | sample Leawel6488metaG_FD_119754 | JGI IMG/M metagenome (GOLD analysis project Ga0172381, IMG submission 119754) | Leachate microbial communities from a municipal landfill in Southern Ontario, Canada - Leachate well 64-88 metaG | ecosystem: Engineered > Solid waste > Landfill > Unclassified | place... | reverse complement strand
CAGCAGCCAAGATATAGTTAAAGCATTAAACCTAACACACCTAACACCGAAAGGTGACTAACAATGGGTTCTCCGATTGACATTTTAGAATATTTAAAAAAAGAACATATCGTCTCCGAACAACGACTGTTCGTTGATTATTATCGGGATATTATTCGTGCGTATGGTTTACGTGTTAACTATTTTAGACAAAATAATACGTTTCCAAATGAAATATATGAAAGATTTCAAAATTTAATATACGAAGAACATATTCCGGTGTATGGAACTTCAGCAGAACTACAGTTATATCTTGAGTCGGCAACTGACGCATTTATGTTAACCAAGTTTGGCATCGAACCTGATCAAAAATACACCGCATATTTTATGATAAAGGATTTTGAATTTGCATTCGCAACACTGGCCGAGCAACAATTTGTTTCATCTTCGTTTGAAACAATAATTCAAATATCCGCTAATTCAGGAACAATATTATATGGGTATTCAAGCTCCGATGATTTTTTAAGTGGTGTAATAAGTTCTTCAATTTTTATTCCAACAACCGGTAACGTTGACGGTATTGCTGCAGCACAATATCATAACTACAATGATTTTATTTTTACAAATCCTGACATCGTGATACCAAATACGTGGAATTATACTAAATCAACGTTTTCTAGTTTTCATGGGCCATATACTGGAACGCTTGATCAATTTGGAAATGGTGAAATCAGTGCAAATTTAAATGGTGTAATCGTTTACAAAAAAATCGGCGATCTCGAAACAAATTTTTATAAAAAGGTTAAACCATTGCCCAAAGACTATTTTTCAATACCATTTACAGAGCAAAACAATGAACAGTTTGAAATAACGCATGTCATATCACGAAACATCATGCCAAACGGTATTAATCCACTGCTAACACAAAACGTATATGCATGTAATGTTCAACGTAGAGAATTTTCACATGAAGATGGAATTGGTGATGCCGAGGAAGCGGTTAAACAGGCCGTTGATATGAATACCACATCGAAGAATATCCAGGAATATAGTAGCGATGAAATATTTAATTATCGTGAAAAGGACATCGATTTAATTGATAAGCAATATAGTGATCGTATTTTTGGTGGATACGGTGCAACGGTATCAGCACTACCAAATTCTCCAATTAGTTCAATTGAACCAAACTCGTACGTTGGAAATATTTCAGGAATAGTCTTTAACTTTATATTTGGTTCAACATTGTTTACCAATGGAATAGAACCATATTTTGTTCCTGCTGGACGGGATATTGGATCATCGCTTATTTCAGATAGCGTCTTGCCTCTTTCATCGTGCAGTGGTAATACAACAAAACTTCGTTACTTTGAAAGTGACGGAAACAATCTATATTTCAGGAATTTGAGTGGTGTTAGTGCAACAATTACAACTGACGAAATTGACAATGTATATCTTCGTGATTCAATGGAAATCAACGGCGTGTTTGAAGATACAAGTTCAGAATACGCAATCAGTGGAATGATAAAGAAAATACTTAAATCATCGTTGTTTAGTGATGGTGAAGAATTATACTTTATAAATGCTGCTCAGCACATCTTTTCAATTTAATCATCGCAGCGAATCAAAAACAAAAGAGGCTGACGTAAAGAAATACGTCAGCCTCAATTGAACAATCACGAGGAGCTAAGCTTTCACCATCAGATGATGGCCATCGTGATTATTTATCTGCTAATTACCCATCCTGCTTTTTATCTTCTTTTTCTTCTTTTTCGGAATTGTCAGATGAATCTTTTTCAACGGGTTCATCTTTTGAATATTTCTTAATTAGGTCCAGAGCGTCCTGAACAATCTTTCGTTCATCTTCCGACATCTTTTTAACAAATTCTTCAATCTGATCTTCAGATACAACCAAATCATCTTTTTCAGATGCATCTTTTTTGTCAGATTCCTGTGGCATTTCGTCATTTTTCTTTTCAGGCGGCTTTTCACCGTTGCCATCAGTTTTATTTTCCTGACCATTATCCGAATCAATTTTTAGGTCAGATAAATCCATTTCCTCGAAGATTTTTTCCATTTCACCGAGTTTGCGAATAAATTCAGACTGCTCAATGATTTTAACTATTTTTTCAGATTTCATTCTTTTCTCCAATGGTTAAATTAATTTTATAACACTATCTATTCATTTTCACTTGGTGATTTTATATTTAAAGTCAATCAATGAACCAAGATATTTCAAATACTTACGATCCTGCTTAGAAACGCCAGAGTCAATTTCATCTTTGTTTAATTGCCTGGCAGCTTGCATTGCTTCATCAATATCAGAAATTGTATAACCAATGGAACTAAAGCTGCTTAGCAATTCATTAAAAATTTCAAAATTATCATATTGAATTGCAAGAACGAGTGCACTTACATCCTCTGGAACATATTCACCGCTTTTAATAATGTTTCTAACAGCATCAAGATCATTGTTCTGAACAGCAAGATCCATCTGTGTTAATTCAGTCGATTCTTCATCGACATCTAGGTCATCAGAGGGTTCACCGAATTCGTTTGTTTCGTTGTCATACACTGCTGACTGTTCTTCAGTACACAACGAAAAATTACCTTTAATCCGTTTTTCAATTTCCTCGTTTAATGCCGACTCATTCCGTTTACGTGAGTATTCATCAAATTCTTCGTCACTTAATTTTACAGCAGACAATTCGTCATCGCTAATTTCATCAGTTCCAGGAACAGACTCCTGTCCGTATTTTTTACAAATTTTTGTTAGAACGTTAATAATGAAATCATACTCAGAGGTTGGTAATCGTTTTGAAAGTGCATATTCACGAAGCTTTGAAATAAGTTGGACAATATGAAGTTCATCAACAGACTTAAAGAACTTTTCAAGAATATTTAGTGTGCTCGTTAGTTTCTGCTGTGAATTAACTGCGTTGTAATACGCCACGCCAGAATCAAACGCAATATATTTAATCTGGTCGTCTTGACCGATTTTATCCGTCATTTTTGTTGACAGGATATCAAGAATCTTACCAAACACCTTAAAATACAAATCTTTGGTTTTAACAATCGAACCAAGGTATTGGTCGGAAATGTTAAGCATTTTATCGACTTTTCTATTTATTATTGTCTTGGCATCAAATGGACGCAAAATTTTTTGTGACATAATATGTGGTCCTAAAAATTATTTCAAATATCAAATCTATCTATGTGTTGCAACTGTGTCACATTAATAATTTTTAGTGGCGATGGAAGTATTCCAAAGTTTTCTTCGTAGATTTTACAACGATATGAAAAATGCTTCTTAAAATATCGTAGATTACTAATTACATCGTAGATATTGATTGAGTCCTTATTTTCTGTCGTTCTTAGCCCTCGACCTATAGCCTGAATTATCTTTTCTTGAATCTTTGATGTGAAAAGAAAAACAATGTTATTGATGTTTTTAATGTTAATACCAACTCCGATTGTTTGTGATTGTGCAAAAAGAACTTGATCCGTTGTATTTTCAAATATTCGACGAATGTTTTCACGATCATCAATTGGAACTGAACCATCAATAAAATGAATACGATCATTATTCTTTATCGTTGATAAAGACAAAATCACATCACGGATTTTTAAAAAATCGAAGATTACAATGGTATTGCCGTGCAACTCAAGCAAGAAATTTACTAAATTATTTATTACAAATGAATTATTTCCAAAGAAAAAGTGATCAATTTCCCCTTTATATTTTTCACTTGGATTAATTTTCATCGTTTTCGGATCACATTTTGTTCGATAAATTTCCTTAATAACCGGATCATTTGTTCTATATTTAAATTCCAGTGTTCTAATGTTAACACTTAAATTGTTGCGCAATCTCTCCAGCTCCAAGAACTTATAGTCGATCAATTTTTCTCCAAAAATACCAGTAATGAATAGTCGTGAATATTCATTCGTTGGTAATGTTGCGGTTAGACCTATTTTAAATTTTGTTGGTAATAGTCTAATGTAACGTGTTGAAACAGAATCAGGTGAATTATTTTGAACCTCATCGTTAATAAGAACCGATACATTCTGCAGCTCGGAGCTGTGTATGTTCAACCACGAACGATTTGAAATTATTATCTTTTTAGATAGGTCCATTTCAACATTGGATGAAAATCTAGTTACGTTGGTTAAACCATACTCAATGAAATCGGTATACATCTGTTCAACTAGTTGACGAGTTGGAACAGAGATCAAAAATATTCCAGGATTCAAGTTACAAAATTTTTCATTGTTTGAAAGAGTGTGTAGTATCCCTGCAATTGAAGCAGATTTTCCAGATGCACATGGTGAAACAATGAGTCCACGCCCAATCTTAATAACTTTGTTTATGATTGTAAGCTGATCATCAAAATATTTATACTTAGTATTTGGAAGATTTAGTGCTTGACCAATGTTATAATCCTTTAATGGATAAATGTTTTGTAAAATTAATTTGTCAACGATAAATTCTTGTTGTTGAAATTTTCCCTCTGAAACGTATGCATCTGAAATTTTCTTGATGTCACGATAAATGCTAACAAACAAACCAATTGGAAACGTTCCAAGCACTGTAATAATTGACCTAACGTCGCGTCGAATTTTACCAAATCTATCTGGTCGAAAAAATACAACGGAGTATTTGTCAATAATATCCCGAAGAATTATTGTTTCATTTGTTATTAATTTTACCGTTGTTGGGGAGATTAAATCAAATTTTATCATTTTCTAACACCTATCCACACAAGATTGGCGGTTGGACAATATAACAACTCTTGTTTAATTCAATCAGTAGTTTATTATACACTATTGAATGGCAAATAAATTTACCATTGACACGAAGGATGGAATATGATGGTCTAAAATTTGAACTTCGTTTTTTCCATTTTTTTCGTATCCTAGATTTCTTAGACTTTGGAAATCTGATCTGATCAACGAGATTATCATTGATAATAATTAATGGTGGTGTTTTAATCATTTTTGGTCCAAGATCATTTACTCCACATTATTGTATTAAGCACAATTGCTAATTCATCAAATAGCCAGCTGTTTCCATCTCCGTCGTTTTAACATTGTTATAATTGATTGCCGCACTTCCAGGCTGTTGGGTACAATTTCAATATCCACGTCCTCTTCCTCGTTACTTATTGTAACTGATATTTTGGAAGACATCAACTCTTCCACCGTAATCATACACCCATGTGACACCATATCATTTACTGCGGATTCAACTTCAATTGGTAGTTCAGTGTTAAGAATTCGTTTTCTGCCATCTGGCCTTAGGAACTGAACTACCTCAACAGTGAAAGTTATATTATCACCGTGATGTATCGGACAGGGCGAACTTCCTCGCCAATTACATTGATCACACTCATATTCTGAATACGATAATTTCACCGGAGAGGTGCTATTCAAAATATTGCATAACCAATTAGCGTCTTCCTTATTGTTGCACTTGAATAAAGTGTTACCATCGGTGATCAGCCAGGATTCACAAAAACAATCATCGCTTGTTCCTGTATCGTTATCATACTCGACAACCCACATAATTCACTCCTTTTAAGGCACCGTAGTGGTGTGGTTTTTCGTCTTACGCTTGAACGTGACAGATGGCACCCGTTCTATCTCAAACGCCTCACATTCATGTCCAACATAATCATATCCCATCGACTCAGATTTAAGTGATACAGGACCACGAACGCCAATATAATCTTCACCGATTTTAAAAACGATTGTCCCAACAACAAACCAACCTATGTTCATCGTGATCAACTGTTGTAACTTCAGCAATACCAGGAATGTTAAGTTCATCCTCAACCAAATGTGGTCCAGATAATTTCATTGAGTTTATTTGATCAATTATTTCTTTTGTTGTTTTCGTGGTGTTGTCAAATTTTCTTTTTTAATTTATTATACTCGTTCTGTGAAATTTGTCCTACGGTCGCTTTAAATAACGATACCATACCCATAAAAACAGCATGTCTTTTTATCGTATCGTTGATACCACTTAATTTTAAAGTTGATGTCATTGCAACAGTTGCCAAATACCACGGCAGGTATTCACATGGATGCACAGGTATTAGATTAACAACTCCATCATCTATTTTAACATAATACCCAGAAAAATAACAACTCGGTGTTCTGTCATAACCTGTTAAAATATCATCAATTTTTCCTGTATCAGTAATCAAATAAACCACATCGAAATCAGATCTTTCATCGTTCGTGCCAAATGCTCGTGATCCAGTTAGGAATCCAACCTGCAATAATTCATCGAGTTTAGTCTGAAAAGTAGAGGTAGTGTCGACGACAGTTTCCATAATTTATTCCATCTTTTATTTAGCGTTTAAGTGAACACTTATGACAAGTTTGTTATCAAAACTGTCAAAACTTATCACTTTCATTGTTTTAATTGCAACACCAGCAACAATTTCTGGTATTCGCGTATCCAATTCATTTTTTGCATTTTGGATTGCGGTTTTAACAACCCGTTCAATTGAAATCTCAATTGCTTGTTTAACGGCTTTTGTGATATTGTCTTCAATCATTGAATTCATTGTTTCCATGTATTTTTATGATTTAATAACACATAATGGTGTTAATGTTTCAACAATTTCAACCAGGTCCTTCTGGTTTTCCATTACTATATCTATCGACTTGTATGCTCCAGGTGCTTCTTCAAGATCGCTATGTGATCGTATAGCATGTATAATACCAGCATCATCCAGTTTTTTAATTTCCTCGTTAAGATCAAGTTCTCTCTGAGCTTGTTTTCTTCCCATTTTTCTACCAGCACCATGTGAACAAGATTCAAACGACTCCTTATTACCAAGTCCTTTAACAATATGCGATGAGGTTCCTTGTGAGCCTGGTATAATACCATATTCACCAAGTTTGGCAGATGTTGCACCCTTTCGATGAACAATCACGTTCCTACCAAAATGATGTTCATGTCTTGCATAATTATGATGAACATTAATAGGTTCCTCGAACTTAATATCTCCGTAGACATCTGACAACGATTTCATCATTGCTTCCATCATTCTCTTCCTGGATTCGAGAGCAAATAACAGAGCAAAATCCATTGCTTTCAAATACTCCATTGCTTCAGATGTTTGGAGAGGAAGAAATGACAATTCCTTATCAGGTAATTCTGAAAACCACTGATCACATAGTTTACAAGCAATTATGTTGTAGTGTTTTGCAATCTTTAGTCCAAAATTTCTTGATCCGGAATGGAGCATTAGCCATACAAATCCAGCTGTATCACGTTGAATTTCAAGGAAATGATTGCCTCCACCGAGGGTTCCAAGTTGATAATGTGCAGACTGGAGTTCTTGATCAATGATCGATAACTTTGGTGCATTATTAAAACCATCCCACTGTTGTGGTTCAGTATGATGATTAAAACCAATTGGAATTCTATCACGAATTAGTTTCATGACAGATCTTAAACCATCAGCGTTAAGATCCTTGCCGATTAATGATGTTTTAACCGCATTCATTCCACACCCGATATCAACGCCTACGGCATTTGGAACAACCACATTGTTTGTCGACATAACACCACCAATTGGCATCCCATATCCTTGATGCGCGTCTGGCATAATTGCAATATGATGAAACGTAAATGGTAATCGCGCAAGATTTTTAGCTTGATCAAGTGCACCGATCTCAATGTCATTTGTATTCAACCAAAATTTAATTGGAATGCGTTCTGTATCTAAAACATTCATAGTGTTACCATGTCTCTAATAGTTTAAATTACGTTATGGTAATACTATACCGTGATTACGTTGATTTGTAAACAGAAATTTTGAAAGAATTATTTGCTCCTGGGACTAAGTAATTTTGGCAACAATATCTCATCAAAATTTTATAGATTTGAAAATAGTTTATTGCAGTGATTTTAATATGTAACCCAGGAAATCATCGATAAAAAAATAATTATTTTGGTTAAAAAATTTCAAAGTTCGGTATTATAAATTTGTCTAATATTCGTAACGGAGCCTTGCGACGCCACAATTTGAATAACTCGGTAGGTAGCATCATCTAAACTACAACACTGAAAGTTACATCACCGTTGTTCATACTGCCGATTTTTCTGATATTGAGCATTCAATGTCCATCGAATATCGAATGTAATCAACTCCAACACTCAAACCCAGTTAATCACCAAATTCGTTATGATTCTGACCGTTGTTACTGGCATTGTTGATTGGAGTTAACTTGAAACTAATTAAACTACGATAACAACTGTTAACCGAAAAAATAACAAACATGTCCGACCGGGACTGGTAGCAAATTAACGTCTGAATTTAGACGGAGATAGAGTAGATGACAGGATCATCTCCGTTGTTAAAATCGTATTGCTCAGCATTCATTCTAGAATTTCTAACGAGATAAAATCCTGGGATATATACGTAGTTTTCAATCCGTGTGTAAAAAGATTACCATCACTAACCCATTCACCTCTACAATATTCATGTCCATGTGCTGCAACTGCATAGAATTTTTTCTCTGTATTTTTTTCAGCAACTTTCCTAATCATCTCTCCAGCCAGATAACAAAAGAAATATGGGCTGATGTCATCGTTAGGATTCATATTATATTGAGAAAGAAAGCAAGGATAGTGCGTAAGTATAACAATATTCTTGCACTTACTTTCATCCACTAGTTGTAATTTCTTTTCAAATGCACGTAACAACGATATGGTAAACTGAAGCCAGCCATCACGTAAATTTAAGTAGGTTTCGTCGATGGTTGGACATCTATTGTCGTAATATTTTTTTCCAATTATTAATCTTGGATCTGCAAAATCAGGAAACAACATGGAACCGAGGAAAAACACTCCGTCCTTTTCATAAAAGGTTGTGGAGTCTTCCCAGCTTTTCTGCAATGAAATACCATAGTGCATATTTTGCAGGAACATGTTCATTGCTTCATGTGGAGTTTGTTTTTGATGTGAATATAAATCGTGGTTGCCAGGAATGAATAGCGTCGGAGATATGGAGAACAGCTCCTGAATCAAACTCATATCTTTCCGTAATAATATTTCCCCAATGTCACCACAATAACATACAACATCGGGATGTGCATTACGGATCTTAGTCATCATATTTCGAACAGAATTACGTTGATCGTTGTAATATACGTGGTTGTCGCCGCTGAAAATTATGTTCATAAAGAGTTGCACTGTCCTATCTTAGTTGTTGTTCGATTTTTGCTGCTTCTATCGCATTGCGAATCGTAAAATTAAATCCATCCAGGATCTTGTTAATGTTATGGATGAAGTATAGGATTTCTTCAAATTCAACGAGCTGTTGTCTTGATGTAGATTTAATTTCCTTACTAACCCGTTGTATTAACAATGCCCTTGGAATCGTAGTTTGTTTATTGGACTCGATAATGGAATCAACCCTCGACGTTATCTCTGATTCGATTGACGATTTCAAATCCTTTATCTTACGTTCAATTTCAATCTGATTACGTAACCATTTAATCCTGATTCCAGGTTCAGACAGTGCACGATCCTTAATGTTATAGATACTTAGAGACATGTCAGTGGTAGCTTCTTTTTCAATAATATCTAGCGTCGGTGTTTTTTGCATTGTTATAGTTTCCTTAAAGGTTTTTGTAAACACAGATAACACAGGTATAATACCTATAAATCATTGGAATATTCTACAAATTTATTGTTTAAAAATAAACAAAACACTGTATAATAACCACGTTAACATTAATTTTTAACTAATAACGGTTAAAACAAAGGAGGTAGTTGAATGAGTGGACGTAAGGAAGTTTCTGAAGTATTGCAGAAGGAAATGAAACCTGGAGTTGGCGTTAGTCTTTGTGAACTAATGAAAATTTCCGCTGTTTCCAAGTTCAAACAAAACATCGTGTATTTCACCCTGAAGGATTTGGCCAAAGCGAAGATGGTTGATTATTCTGAAAAGCGTGGTCGTGAACGATTGTTTAAGATGGTTGATGGTGCAGACTTTGCGAAGTGTGAATTCAAGAAACGCGGTCGAGTTAAGGCTGCCGTTGAGCCTAAGGCTGTTGAAGCATCCGAAGTAAAATAAGATTCGTCGGTTAATTGAAATGAATAGGCTCAGTCCAATCCTGGGCCTATTTTCTTTTCTACATGAGCAACGGTATTTCCATTGGAATGTTAACGTGTAATCGAAAGGAGTTGTTTACTCGATCCATTCGGTCGATTGTTAACTATTCAAAGCATTTGAATCCAACGTATTTTGTTGTAAACAATGGAATTGATGACGTATCCGATGTTTTTCCAGAAAATATTGAGATAAATTATCTACATGCTCCACAGAATTTAGGAATTGCCAAAGCGAAGAATATGTTGTTTCGTGGGTTTTGGTCAACTAGAACAAACTATCTTTTTATAATTGAGGATGATATTGAGGTTTTTTCTGGCTGCTTTGAAGCGTATCTTAATGGACATCATAAATCAAAGTTTGAGCATTTGTTATTTGGTATGCCTGAAAAACATAAACCAATTAAAGTAGATACAAAGCTGGGTATTGCATATTATACCTTTTGTGTTGGTGCATTTTGCTTCTATACCAGGAAGCTACTTACTACGATCGGTATAATGGATGAACGATTTAAAAATGCATTTGAACACTGTGATCATAGTCGTCGAGCAGTTCAATCTGGATTTATTCGTGCAGAATTTGAGTGGCCTGACATTATTGATAGCATAAAATACGTAAAATATCTCGATTTTTCCGGTAATAATAGTTTAAGAAAAAATCAAAACAGTTCTGAATTGAAATTTTCGTCAGCGGTATATCTTAAAAATTACGGACGAAAAATGACGGAATGGGAAAAGATTTAGAAAATGGAGTTACTTAATGTTTAACAATCTTGTTATTAGTGTTGATCGTTCTGGTTGTCATCATTATCGACATGCAATGCCAATGTGGGCATGTCAGACGATGTTACGAAATGTTAATTTTGTTGAAACAAACAAATATGTGTTTGATCCAAAGTGGTATACTGGATTTACAACAATTTCCGTTCAACGTCATGTTTCAGACTTTCACGCAAAGGTATATCTTGATTTTTTCAAACCACTCGCTGATTCCATTGGAATATGGTTAATTTATTCAACCGATGACGCAGTATTTGCTGATGACATTCCACAATGGAATATGGCAAAAAAGAGTTATAGCCAGCCAACTTTTCAGGAAAATATAACGAAAATGATTTCTGCGTCAAATTTCATTGTTGTTACAACTGAAGAGCTTCGTGACTATTACGTTGAACGATGCAATGTATCTGCGGAAAGTTTTATCGTAATTCCAAATTATATGAGTCGTTGGTGGTGTGAATCGTATAATCTTGCCAAAACACTAGAGAATTATAATAAGTTCAAAAAGCGTCCTCGAGTTGGGTTTACTTCGTCATGTACTCACATGGACATTATGAATCAAAACAACGGGGTTGACGATTTCGAACACATCAACGATTTTATCAGAGCAAATACACATAAATATGAATTTTGTTTTATTGGTTCGTGTCCACCAAGATTAATTGATCTTGCACAGGAAAGAAAAATTACGGTATATCCTGGTTCTGATATTCTGAATTATATGCGTGAAGTGCACGAAAAATCATTTCAAGTAATTGTTGCCCCGCTGCAGGATAACATTTTTAATCGTTGTAAGTCAAACCTTAAGCTGCTTGAAGGATGGGCGCTTGGAATACCTGTCATTGGGCAGGATATTACAACGTATAATAAGTATACTGACATTGTGTTTAACGATGCAAATCAACTTCAAAACAAGCTTGATTATGTATTGAAGGACCGTGAACACTATAAGAAGTTGGTGATTGATAATCGCAAAATCGTTGATTTCGGTTCATCAAATATTCCAGGATTAAGGTATGGTGCCTGGCTGGAAAAGAACCTAAGTAGTTGGATTCAGTTATACACAATGCCACAGCGACAATTAACAATCGATTTACGTAACGAACAACAAAATAACCTTGGAGTTGTCTAATATGTCTAAGACGCCAATTTTTGCATTTTTGAACTATTCTCGGCCAATCAATTTGATCTGTGGAAATATCAATGCATTGCACGATTCATTTCCAAATTCACCGTTTATTGTTCAAAGCGATAAAGATGTTTCCATTCCTGCGAATATTCGCAATCTTACGCTAACAAAGAACAGCGGATTCAAGAACGTTGCTTCAGCAAAAAATGCTCTTTTAACAACGATTAAAACCGAAATTATTCCACAAAACCCTGAATATAAAGACCAAATTGTCTTTTTGATTGAGGACGATGTCGTAATTAATGATGTTATGGTGATACACGAATATTTGGATCTGTTTAACATTTTCGATGATCTTGGTTTGATCTTTTTTGGATTCGGTGGAATTCTAAATTCGATATTCAACAAAAAAGCACCACGCCTAAAAATCATTGGTAACTCTGGAAAAATTGTTATTTTCTCACAAATACCATGTGGTTCAATGATGTGTTTTAACACACGAATCAACAATGAATTATTTGATGAATCGTTGGATCATTTAGAACTTAAAGAATACGTGTCAAGGCTCGAGAGCAAAAAGTTATTACCATTCGTCGGTGTGTTTATTGACGTAAACGATTCCTATGATAAAATAACAACGGTTCGTTGTGAACAACTTCGACAAAAAGATCCAGCACTAATAAGAAAAGAATCAAATGTCTTAAAAGAGCGTAATATAAAATATAAACAGGTTGATGATCTAAAGATAGTAATTGATTACGTTAAATCGAAAAAATTATAAATATAAAATGTACCGCAATGTTTCATATCATGTTAACCAGGACAAAAATGGTATAATAACGTTATATACCTGGACAAAAGATGGCGATCCAATTACGGAAACGATTGAGCATAACACTCACGTTATTTATCACGACGATAAAAACACTAAGTCATCCATAAAGTCAATTTACGGTCGACCATGTTCTGAACGATTTTTTAAAAATACGTTTGAACGTAAAAAATTCATTGAAACATTCGTTGGTAATGAACGTGATATTCTTGAAGCAAAAAAGCCTGAAGTAGAATTTCTAACATCAAAGTTCATCGATTGCAATGAACTTT
>Ga0172381_10005302_pt1 | contig 13130 bp, 17 predicted proteins | sample Leawel6488metaG_FD_119754 | JGI IMG/M metagenome (GOLD analysis project Ga0172381, IMG submission 119754) | Leachate microbial communities from a municipal landfill in Southern Ontario, Canada - Leachate well 64-88 metaG | ecosystem: Engineered > Solid waste > Landfill > Unclassified | place... | reverse complement strand
TATCTCCATCAGCGATCATCCCGTTCATCACATCTGTTACACTGTTCACTATCGGCGTTGTCATTACCAGCAGCAACCCCGCCCCAATTAACAGTACCACAAATCCCAAAAACCAATATGCAACCCCCTCTTCCGAAAGGGAAAGAAATTTGGAATTTACGTAGTCCCTAATATGTACTGTCTGTATAGCGCGCGCACCACCACCGCCATTTTTATCGTTCGTTTGTTTCATGCGTCTACTCCTAATTCTTTTAATACTCCCCGGTCATTCCAATCCCTAATAGTGCTACGAGGGATACCTGTTTCTCTCATTGCTTCTAATCTTGCTTCTTTTTTGGTACACCCCTTCAAGATATACGATTCCAAAACCTCAACATACCCCGATGCCCTCTCATACATTTGTTGTTGTGGGGATTTGCATGCCCCACCGTCACCACCACAATTGTGAGCTTCTTCATATCGCGCCCACTTCTCTGCCTTGAGGGCATCCACCGCTTCCTTTCTCAATTTAGTATATGCAATATCAAGTTCTTTCGGCGGGAGTGGGATTAGGTATCTTACCCACCTGTTACCGGCTATCTGGACATATGGTTCAATCTGTTTGCCGTTACGATAGTTCTTGACTGGTCTGAATAGTTTCAGCTCTGATAGGTTTGGGCCTTTATGCTTTGTCACCATATTTCCGAAATGGGTGATAAGATTACGAGGCACTTTATCAAGCTGGTCACGTTCAGGGAGTGTCATTATCTTAACGGTGCGCTCTACACGGTTAGTCATCATGACATCGTTTTTGTCCTGGTTATCGCGTGTAGCAAAGTTCCGACAGTTATACCCGACCCCAATATCATCAAGATTGATCACATCAAAGTCATGTGTATGGGTCAATACCCACGTTGCGCGATTTCCATCGATAACTGCCAAATTATCTATGTTGAAATATTCCGGCCAGTTTGCCGCGTCACCATCCCGGCTCTGTGCGATCTCTCTTGCAGTATGGTATGAAAGTGACAACCCCGCCCTGCTTTTTCCAGATCCCTTTGCACCAACAAGTAAGAACGAAATATCTTGCTCGTCCGTAGGATCAAGAACGACATTACTGAACATGCCTGCAAGTTCATTGACCCGTAATAAATTCTCCATCTTCTTCCTTCCCTTTCATAAATCTGATTAATTCTTCATCGGAGATTGTTTCGACCTCTTTACATAGCACACCAATACGATTTGTCTTATAGAATCCAAGGAAACTATCCGCCCACAACATACACCCACCGTATCCACGGCGGATATAAAGGGTTTGTATCTCTTGTGCCTTGTCAATTTTATCAATGTCTTGTGCACGTATCTTTGTGCATCCTTTATCTAAAACACTGTAGATTTTATCCTGCTCTCCTATTTCTGGGATAGTTGCAATCAAGAAATTAATTGAATTTACCACCTGCGCATCCGAATAGGTTATACTTTCGGCTATGCACCGGGCGCACAATTCTGCAATCCTAAACCAATAAAACGTAAAGTCTGGTTTAGCCTCTTTTTGAGGAATCCCGGTATCAATGACGGCAATGTTTCCCGGTTGTGATGTGTTTTTACTCATTTTAAGACCTCATTGAAATGATTGCCCCGGTTCTCAATAATCGATCATATTTTTTCCACAAACGGATCATCTGCTTTGCAATATGGAGATTAGGACCATTACCCTCTAAGGATCTCCCAAAGAAGTTGATCATCTCCATCCACTCAGGACCCTCATCAGCACCTAATTTCTTACGGATTTCACTCTCGTTGTAAGTGAGATGAAAAAGAAGATGGAAATATTTCCAGGCACTGAAATATTGGTGGTAGAATCCTGCCGCGTTTTTGGCGTTTCTCTTGAGAGGAACGGCTAAACAGTATTCAAGTTCTGTAAAACATATGTGGGTTTCGTCATATGTTTCGTTTATACGCTGTTCAAGCGTAGGGGATTCGCGTATTTGTTCACTCATTTGTCATACTCCTCACCCCATGAACATGAATACCCCTGCTGCACTGAAGATCACGATAGAGAAGGCAATAGCACCAACAATTAACCACTTCATTTTATCATCGCCGACCTTCTTGTAGGCCATTCTCCAAATAATGGTTTCAAGTTGCTGAAGATCAGTACTGAAGAAAGCACCCGGAATGTTTTTTATGGCAGATAGGATGAAACATGGACCTTCATAATCGGGAACACGTTTCGAGAAGGTATCCTGTAATTTTACCACGACTTCGATCATATCATCAGCAGAGAGGGGCAGCCCGTCACACAACACCGGCATATACCTCTGGATGTATGTTTGGTAATTGTGTTGCATGTCTGATCTATCCGTAGCAATGACGGCTGATAGTTCCTTATCCGTCAGGAACCCTAATGAAGGCGCAATCTTCCGAGCTTCGATTAGCATCTGAGGACGCGCAATTATTTCTCTTAACGAGATTGGATATGGGTGACTTGTCGAATAGATATGCACATTCAACCCTTTAGGTAGACGTAGGGGTTCACCCATGCCGGAGAAGGCGGCATCAATAGACGCGCCAAATCTACGTGATTCATAAAGAATATCATCAGGGTCTTTCTTTGTACCCACTTCTGCATATGCTTCCCCGGTTCCCGGATGGGCTTTAATAATGAGTGGTAGTCCTTTCTTCCTGCATGTTTTGATTGCATCGCGTTCTTTCACAAACAATCGGTCATCGTAAATCCGTAATCCAAATACTAAATACCCGGATACGGCTATGAGCACAACAAATATCAAATCGCCGAGGTTTACGGCGACATCATAATTTATGCCTATCATTTCTCCTATCATCGGTTAAACATCCATCCGCGTCCTTTGTCTTTACTCTGATCCAAGGCATTTGTTATGCGCTGCTCTGAATACAGGGTGTATCTTCCTTGCCGTTCCCGTTCAGTTGGCCCTTTTGTTCCATCTGCGCGGGAAATAAAGTGCATGTACATTGCTTTTGCTATTGTCAATATCTCCGGGAGGTATGAATTATTACGGTCAAGTATGGCATCGGCAGTTGCTAATGATTCAGATACAGATAGATCAAAATATAATTCTGACATTTCGGTATCAGTTAAAGAGGCTAAAACGTGAGTTTTATCAAAATGACCGTTAGTAATATCATAAAGTGCATTCGTAAACCGCCTTGAAAACCCGCGTTCAATCAGCATCAATTGAAATTCGCTTGCGTAATCTACGGTATAAAGGTTCGTCTGGTGTTGGAAATAATCACTATCTAAAGGAGGAGGGCCACCGCCACCGCTTACCCCAGGGGCATCAGAGAAGTTATCTGAATACCCTGATATGTCCGGTTCGTTGTATGTATCGTCTAAGTATTCGTCATCCATATGAACGACCTCAAAAAGGAGAGATTTTTATTATGGGTGTAGTTCATTCGCTACGACCCATAACAAGCAGTGTGCCGATAACAAGTGCCAACAGACCGATTACGACTACCAGTGAGATCAGACCACTTGAAGTAGCCCAAATTTCCTGTCCTGAAGTAATATTTTCATTATTTGCAGGGTCCCATGTGCTTCCGTCTGTGTATTTCACTGAATTATCAATCTGGTCGCCCAGAAGAGGCACAATGGCAAATACGGCAACGAGGACGGCAATAAGGACCCCAACAGTTACAAGATTCCTAATCATTTATTCTATCACCCCTACATCTTAATTATGCTCATCAGTAATAAATATATCGGGAATATTACTACTAATCATACAATATTACCAATAGTGTTAAAAATATCACCAATATTCGTGATGGTAATAATTAACATATATTAAAACAAAGACAGGTTATGAGCGATAGTTCTAACCCTTACGCAAATGCAGCAGCGGAAAAACAGAGATTTATCCAAAGTCAGGAAAACACACAACAGGGCCGTGATTGGAATGCCGCAATTGCGCGCGAAACTGCATCTTTACAACAAGAAAGGGCACAGCAAGCGGGTATAGCGCGACATGGTTCGAGTAGTTTGGTTAATGCGCAAGATAAGGAATCTGAAGAACGTGAAGCACGTAAGGGAAGAAATTTAAATATTCCCTTACAGGGAGGACAACCCGATTTTTCAAAACAGGCGTATTATAGTGCACTTGAAGAAAAGTCAAAACAGTTTGGTGATTCCGTTGTTGGTGGTGGATCTCTGAATGCAGCGGCATCATTTATGGCAGTTGGCCGGGATGGAACCTCAAATGTTTTAGGTACTACACATCTCAAGATAGATAAGACCGGACAGGATTTTTATCTTACACAGCATGAGGACAGAACATATGAGATCCGCACCGCAACAGGACAGATGCGGTCAAGCGGAAAGGATTGGGATGCAAAGAAGTCAAGTGATGCAGCATATTTACTATCAGGGGATTTTCTATTAGATAAGAAAAACGTGCCTTTAGATTATAAACCAGAAATTGCAACCGGAAAGGCATTTAGGATTATCGATGACGATGGTCCAGTAGATATTTCAGCATATCATACCGGAACAATGGCAAATTATCAGGCAGCGGGTATTAAAAAGAATGATGCCGCGTTTATGTCTGAAGGGTTGAGCAATGCAGTTCCCGTGATGGAAAATACTATATATTTATCTAAAGTATCGTCATCGCCTACTGAAGATGTGTATCGTAGGTATTGGGTGTCGGATTACGGAAAGGAAGGCGTTGATGTAAGAGATGGCGGAGGACAAATTGTCCTTTCGTCTGGGTCAAATGATCCAAACGTTTGGGGTCCAACCTTAGATTCACGAAAGGGCAATGAGAGTATGGGCGGTAAACTGTATCAAATCCCTGAAAGAACAGTTCAGATGAGTGAACAGGATAGATTAAAAGAGGCAGATATAAAAATAAGGGATTTTATTAATTCACCAGATAACGTTGCATATTCCTCCGGGGTAATCTCCCATGAAGATAATCGTGATAGAATTACACGCGGTTTTGAGCGTGTTATGGGTGGGCTTTCTCAGATAGATTCGCATTCGGTTAAGGTTCCCGAAATTGGGTTACTTAATCCAAATACAAACCTTCCGGGCGGCGATTTTACAAAGATGCTACTGTATAGTGCAGACCAATCCCCGGCGGGTCTTAGTATGAGAATGGGGAGAGAATTAATAGAAAACCCTACGGGAACAACCGTTGGGGGCGCGGCAATTGGGATATATGGATTATATGCAATGGGAAAGGCAGCTGTAACAGATCCAATTGGTTCTGTACTAAATCTTCCAAAAACGGTTCCAGAAGCAATTGTCGGTTTAGATGAGGCATTTAAATCTAAACCACTTCAAACAACAGTTGCGTTGTATGCGGGAGGAAAAGTGCTTAAACCCGTAGGGAGTTTATTCAAGAAACCAACCTCAGTTACTTCGGGAAAAGGAGCATCGTCAGGACCATCTGGGAAACCGTTCAAACCATCACCAATGCCAGAATTAATTGAAGGGAGAGGGCCTTCAGGTAGTGTGGGTGGGGAATTTATTGACTTCACTGTCACGGAAAGACCTGGGGGGGGTTACACCATTTCAGGAGGAGGGAAAACGGTGACACGAAAAGGGGTGGATATGCCACCAGACCAGATACGAGCGTCAAAAACGAGCGATAAACCAAACTCACCTCCATATATTGATGGTTTTGAGAATACTAAGTTAATATTGGCAAAAGACCCCGACCCTATATGGGGCCGAATAGACCTCGATAAATCGGCGAATGTTCCGAGGAATACTAAGTTAATATTGGCAAAAGATTCCGACCCGATATGGGGCCGAATAGACCTCGATAAATCGGGAAAGGTTCCGAGTGGAGAATTTTCACAAAATACCTTGAAGAAAATATGGGGGGATATTGGGGGTAAGTCAAACCCACTTTCACACATTAAGGGTTATGAGAATACTAAGTTAATATTCACAGAAAAATCCGACCCTATATGGGGCCGAATAGACCTCGATAAATCGGCGAATGTTCCGAGGAATACTAAGTTAATATTGGCAAAAGATTCCGACCCGATATGGGGGCGAATAGACCTCGATAAATCGGCGAGTGTTCCGAGGGATAGTAAGTTAGTATTGACAAAAGACCTTGATCCTATATGGGGCCGAATAGGTCGCGATAACTCGGTGGGAAACCCGAAGGGGAAATCTTCACAAAATACACCGAAGAAAACAAGGAGTAATGGGGAGCATTCCAAGAATAATGCAGATTCATCAAACGGCATGTCCTTGCTTCTCCGTGAAACTAAGACTCAGACAAAACCAAATATAATCTCTGCACCCTCAGAGAGCATTTCTGTTTTGTCAGATAGTAAGTTATCAACCATAAAAACACCAGAGGTCTTTGGTTTTCCACTATTATCAAAACAGATCCCCGGTTCGTTAATTGTAGGTGGGGGCGTTGGTGCAATTTCAACAAATAAATCAAATTTTGGTTTTACCAACATGCGTTCTAATGTAATAGATTCACCGACTAAAAACCATTCACGCACGATTAACAAAACAAAAACAGAAATAACTCAAGTATTCCGTCAAACAATGGAACAAAGAATAGACCCTAAAAGCACGAGTATCGTATCAGTAAAACAGGATATAGCAACAGAGAGCGACACAAAAAATAAAAGAAGGGTTGGTCCGTTCTATTCATTAAATTTGGATGCAGCAGTAGATTCTGTATTAAGGGTGGAAGAGAAATCTGATACCAGGGTAAAGACACGAATGGGATATGTCACACGACCAAGGACGAAACCAAAAACGAAACCGAAACCCTCACACAAAAGTAAGAAACAGTTCACGCCGGACAATGCGTATGACCGTATTGCCGGATCTCTTGATATTAAGGTGATTAATCCGAGAGTGGCATTAAAGAATTTGGTGGGTAAATGAGATTTAAATATGTGTTTGCCGTATTACTTTTCTCTTTGTTGGTTGTTGGGGTTGCTTCGGCAATTGATAATGAAACGGAGCGCATATATTTAAAGGATAGTTGTGAAACAACGACAGGTTGGGAACCAAATTCTAATGCAATTTCCAGTCCAGATGGGTATGATGGTAATTGTGTTGGGATAAAAAAAAAGTATAATCCAAGGTTTATTAAAAAGGATTACTCTCTACCACCACTTCCATCTACATTAGTTGTGTGGTGGAAAGGTGAAGTTGGGGGGGGGATTTCTCTGAATGGGGGGTCGCTTATTCTTATTTCCTCAGAAGATTGGGAAAAATTTGAATTTGATATAAGTAACCTTAATACCAACACACTTGAGATTACATTATTACCAAATGGAATGCCCGATGAAACGTATGCGTATATCGATGATATAATGATATATGAGTTTAAAGGGCCAGTTGCAGAATTTACTGTAGATGAACCGAGAGTAGGACCACCAGGAACTATATTTCAATTTCATGATCTAACCAATAGTACTTATAATATAACTAATTGGTATTGGGAGTTTGGAGATTTTAAGACATCAACCGCACAAAACCCTACACATGCTTATAGTTCTCCGGGTTTTTATGACGTGTCTTTAACTGTATCAAATCCCCAACACGGAACGGGGGAAACAACAATCAAAGGGGGTTATATTGTGGTTACGGGAGATCAAAGTCATCCAAACACCGCACCAAAATATGTTAAATTTCAGGTTTTTTCGCCTATGGGCGCACCAGTATCCGGGGTGAATATTTCAGCTAATTTTATTGAATCGTCTGGGCCTCTCGATTGGTTTTTTGAATGGTTGGGTTTGGCTAAGAATATTGATTTTGAGAATACCACCTTAAAAGGCACATCTGGATCAGATGGTTCAGTGAATTTTCTGATGCAAGAAGAAATTAAATACGCGGTTCATTTTGAGAAACCAGATGTAATAGATTTAACAAAATATTATTATCCGAAAGAAGATAGATATGTCATTATTACCTCTGTAGACGGACCAGGTAAGTCAGATTGGTATGAGAAGAAATATGATGTTAATAGGTGGATAAAAACTTCAATCTCAAAAGATGACGATATGGGAGTAATAACAGCATATTATGATGATATATTATTAGTTACGAATAATGTCACTGTTACATATTACCAGATGGATACTGCCGGGAATAAAACAGTTCTTGAAACAAAGGTAATAGAGAATGAACAGGCGTTTAATACGACATATACGCTAAACCCTCATAAAGGACAATCGTGCTTTGTATCGTTTGATATATCTCATGATGTCTATGGAGATGTCTTGAGAGAGTATGGACTTTCATTTAAGAATTTTGTAGACCCGTTGAATTTAACGGATCGGTTTGGGGCTGAAACAGCTAATTGGGCGTATATGTTAGTAGGCGTATTCATGATCATATTTATTGGGTTATGTTTCGATGCGTTCTCAGTTGCACAAGGTATGGGGTTGATTGCAACATTAGGATGGATATTGGTAGGATTGGGTTGGTTTAACCCATTAGGAGGAGTTATATACGCGGCATTGATATTGGTATCTGTATTAGCAGTGTTAGGATTAATCATGCAGCGTAAACAACAGGAAGGTTGGCAATGAGGAGTTATGCAATAGCCGTGTTTCTGATCGTGTTTGGTGCAACGACAGGGATGGTTAATGAAATGAATGTCCTTGAAATCGATGCACCGACCCACAATATTAATTTTGGTGAAGATGATATATGGGAGATCCAACAAGGGACCACAACCGGAACCGTAGACCCTTTGTTTAGTGTATCTTTAGGGTTTACTGTAGGTAAAATTGTATTCCAAGGGATATTATGCGCATTAACGATCATACCCCTCCTTACCGAATGGGGTGTTCCGTTAGTGATTGCCGTAGGACTGCAAACACCAATCTGGTTTATTTATGGGTTTGAAATGCTATGTTGGTTTAAAGGCACTTCATCAAAAGGAGTTGGATAATTATGCGATTCACATTAATGATAATCAGTATTGTTTTTCTACTTATCGTGTCTGTAGCAGCAGTAGACGCAGTATCCCCACATAGACCAATGGCAACCGGAAACATATCTCAATTAGATGCAACCGGATATGAGTTGTTGAGTGATTCGCTTGGGTTTGAAAAACAATATAATGAATCTTCAGATGAAGGAACATTAAAACCTAAAGAGGTATTTGAGGCTTCAATGTATCCATTTACAGATGGAGAGTTTGGAGATTATGCTTCACTACTAATTTTTGCAGTGCCGTTCTTATTGGCATGGATGCGGCAAAATTCAGCACTTATACCGATGACGTTTGGATTAGTGTTAGGAACATGGATGCTCTGGAAATTGCCAGCTGAGTGGCAGATACCAGCGACAGCATTTATAATATTAAGTATGATGGGTATATTATACGGCGTGTATAAAGAGAAGTATTAAAGGAGAGATTTAAAAATGGTTAAAAAGAAGAGTATGACTAAATTCCATGTGTATGCAGACCTTCCAGAAATTAAGATGTCTTGTCTGATTGTAGATAAGAGGGCGGGTAAAATATTGAAGATGGATGATAAACCCATACAAGATGTGATGAATCTTATCAATCTGAAGTTGGGAGAGTATCTATGATAACTACGGGGATGTTTATAGCCCTCATGGCCGGGGTGGCGTGTTCAATGGTGTATTCTGTCTGGGATAGCGACAACCGCCTTTATGGGAACATAATCACGGCGTTCCTGGGGTCAGTGTTCTCGTTTTATCTTTCCAGTTCAATATCAGGCGGAAACGTCATTATTTCCACAACAGGAGAGATTTTACAGGATAGTGCCCTTTCATATCTTTTCACAATGGTCGGGTTAATTATGGGGTTATTGGTTCTTCTGATGGTTGCCGAATCCCTGATGTTGTATCAATCGGAAAGAAAACGAATGCTATGGGAGGGGAAAAATCATGATTAGAAGTTTATTGCCAATAATTGTTGTGGGGATGGTCCTTGTAATTGGAGTTTCGTATTCAATTGCGGCACTTGGTTCCCTCGATGAGAATGTAAATGTCACAAATACCAGTTACGAGGATAGTTATGAAGCAGCGGGAGAACCGGCTAAAATGACATTCGCCGTGTTCGGGTTCCTGCCAATCATCTTGATCATTGCGGCACTTGCCGGGGTGCTCCTATGGATAGTAAAAAAGACATGAAGGGTGCAAGGACAGGGCCACCACGGGCTTATGCGTGGGGCGGTAAAAGATATGTGTTAGTGGAGGAATGTAACAAAGAGAGAAATGCAAAAACACTGAAAAAACAAATTGAAAAGACCGGGGATAAGTCAAGAATCAAAGAAGTAAATGGTATATTTGGGGTTTATAGGAGGTGTCAAACGATATGATTGAAACAAAACGTAGAAGTGGAATCGGGAATAAATTGACGCGGGGAGTTCGAGATAAATTAGCCGAACGGAAAGCAGATAAACTTGAGCGTGACGAAATCCGAAAGGAAGAGGAAGAAGAGTTAAAGGAGATCCGTAAAGAAGCAAGAGCAGTGGGCCGGGAAGTAGCAAAGGAGAAGAGAAGGAAAGAACTTGAAGAAGAATATGAAAAGAAGGCACTCAGACAGATGGGGTCAAAGAGTGGGAGAGGAGGATCTTTACAAGATGTCTTAGTTAAAGGGGCATCTAATACCTTGAGGAATGTTGCCAGAAATGCCTCTAATAATCCGTCTTTTAGTCCTGGTATGAAGAAAACCACCACCGAAACAAAGAAGAAAGAACCACCTTCAGGGCGGTCAGATGAGTTAAAAAACGTGATAACAGCATCCGGCCTTACTGGTTCCGTAAATAAGAAAAAAAAGATTAAAAAAACCACCACTAAAAAGACAACCGTGAAGAAACCTATCCAAAAAAAGAAGAAAGGAAAATCCACAACCACGGTTAAAAAGGTGACTGCAAAGAAGGTGACTGCACCGAAGAAAGTAATTAAGAAAATACCTATAACAAAGAAAACTACAAAAAAGACAGAGGCGGGAAGGAGTGATCCACTTAATAAGATGAAAGAGATGAGTGATCTCTATAACGACCTAATCTAACCTAATTCTCACACTTCTTTTTCTCTTTGACTTTTCTGAACTATCCTATTTTATTTTTATTTCGTGGATTGATACACATTGATATTGAAGGATTATCCACATTATTTTGATTTGATTGTGTATCAATTGGTAGATTATATTTGACCTAATTATAGGGGTTTTTGATACATTTTTACCTATTTGTCACGATTTGTCATTTTGGGTATTTTAGGCTCCGTAGTATTTGTCACGATTTGTCATCAAAAAAATAATCCTACATGATTAATCATGACAAATACTACGGTATATAAAGTAGTTCAGGTAGTTACTCTTTTTTTACTAATAATAAAAAATATATAACATAGAGAGAGTGATCCCTATAGCGGAATAAGATTAAAAAGACGTACTACGGGTACTACCGTTTTTTTGATGGTTTTGTCATATCGAAATTTCTGACAATTATGGACTTATGAAAAGGTTGAAAGTTTGTATCTAAAATAGAATGAATACTGTTATCAATGTATACAGTTATCATAACATATGGATAAGACAAAAACGATTATCGTAAGAGTGTCACGGGATGTCCATGATGCACTACGGAAGAAAGTGATTGATGATGATACATCGGTTGCTGCTTTGGTACGTGTCATGGTCGATGACTATCTGAGTGACGACAAAATCCCATTGTAAAGATTCCAGAAAAAAGGATAATCTGATGATTATCAAATCAAAAGTGATGAAAATGAACAAAACTGAAAGGTGTCCAGTTTGTGGACATAAGATCCGTGTAACTCATTACATACACGGTGGTATCCGAATAGACTGCTTTGGATGTTCACGGTCTTTGCACTACTTCCCAATATCGAATGGTGTTAATGTTGTGGGTGTCTGTTCACACGCACACAGTCCGGCCGTATTGACTGATGCTCGTATCATAGGTATAATCTATCCTACAATGGGAGATCCAGAATTAAAACCCCTTAAATCGGCGGTCTGAATATGGATTTATTATCATATCTCAAGTATCTTTACGAAGATAAAAAAAGGCTGCTTGAGTTAAATGATGAGTATCAAAGAATCGAAACAGAATTAAAAGACGTTAGGATCATTATCCCGGCATCAGAGGGCGGAGCAGATATTTGGAATATCGATGAAGAAAAAGGACGGAAACAATTATCTGAATCTTATTTGTGGTCTAAAGTTATCCCGGCACAACGAGATAACGACCTTGATGAACATTATCCGTTACTTGCATTAACGGCACACTATTTCGCATACCAGGAAAAACTACCAAAAACATATGCGTTTTTAACCGTTCCGGCATCCCCGACAAGTGATCATGTTGAACCCGATTTTGACGCAATTCAGGACTATTTACAAAGAAAGTTCTGCACAATCGCCTATAAAGGTCTTTTATATATTTATCATAACGGTCAATTCTGTCAAAATGCCGGACAAATAGAAGCCGAATTTCAACAGATCATGAAATTTACCGGATACACGCAGAAAAAGAGATTTAAGCCAGTTTGTGATGATGTTATCCACCGATTGATGATCGCATCAGTATTCACTGAGTATCCATTTTCCGATTGTGTAGACGTAGTACCTGTAAATAATGGCGTGATAACGAGATTCCCACACCATAAACTACTTCCAAAAAGTCCTGTTTGGGGTATGATATACTCTTTAAACGTTGAGTATAGACCCAAAGAAGAAATTGACACAACGGTGATTGAAACCTTTTTTAAATCGTTGGTGGCCCCTGATGATGTTCACCACCTCACGATCATCCCGGCATCATCTCTCTTCAATGGGAAATTTTGTTACAAAAGTCACCTATTTGTAGGGAGGGGGTCAAACGGGAAATCAACCTATCTACGGTTCTTAACCTCCGTATTCGGCGAAATAAACCTTTCGTCATTATCTTTAAATGAGATGTGTAATGAAAAATTCAAACGGGCTGAATTGGTTGGAAAACTAATGAACATCTGCGGGGATTTACCTAAAAAACCCGTGAAAAACAGTGATGAATATAAAAAAATCACTGGACGGGACCCGATAACCGTGGAAAGAAAACACGGGCAACCATTCCAAATCGTAAGCAATGCAGTCATGGTATTTGCAACAAATGAATTACCAATGGTT
>Ga0172381_10005301_pt1 | contig 13130 bp, 21 predicted proteins | sample Leawel6488metaG_FD_119754 | JGI IMG/M metagenome (GOLD analysis project Ga0172381, IMG submission 119754) | Leachate microbial communities from a municipal landfill in Southern Ontario, Canada - Leachate well 64-88 metaG | ecosystem: Engineered > Solid waste > Landfill > Unclassified | place... | reverse complement strand
CAACTGCACCAAATAAGTTTGCTCTTTTGGGCGTTGGTTGACAACGGCATAATTATTTAGGTGTAGGATAATATATGGCAACTGAAATATTAAGACCTAATGCTGATGGAGATGTAATACAATGTTCACCTATACCTGGCGAGGGAGAGTCAAACTGGGAAGATGTTGATGAAGTGGTGGCGGATGATGGTGATACTCTTGTTAATTCGGGAACGAGTGCTTTACTTGATTTATATAATCTTCCTGTCCATTCTGGTTCAGGAACAATAAATAAAATTACTGTTCATGCAAGAATTTTAACAGGTAATCCTGAATTTGATTATGGAAGAATAGCCATAAAAACTGGTGGAACAATCTATTATAGTGGAAATTTAATTACTGATTTGTTTGCTTGGGAGAATAAATCTTTTGAATGGACAACAAATCCTCAAACTACAGTAGCCTGGACTTGGGATAATATAGATGCTTTACAGATAGGAATTGAACTTACTGGTACGGCAGAAGCAGGACAATGTACCCAACTCTATGTAGAAGTTGAATATACTGAAACAGGAATGGGATCCCTACTTTCTCAAAAGTTACCGTTTGCTTAGTTTTTTAAAGCCTCTTTTTTAGCTTCTTTTACTTTCTTTCCAGCGTCTACTTCCTGTTGAAGTTTTAGACAACTTCCACAATAAAATCTCCCTTTATATTCGTAGTCAGCTTTTTTATTCTTACAGGCTGCACACCAAACTTTAGGTGTGAAAACCATACATTGCCCCTTTGGAATGTCATATAAAACTCCAATATCTGGAGATTTTTTAGCTCCTATCCTTGGTAAAAATTCTTCATTTACAATTTGGTTAATTCCTAACTGTGCCATTTGCCCCAATTGGACAATTGTATCCATAGAAGTAAGCTTTCTAATCTCTGCTGAATCAAAGGCATAGATTGTTTTGGCAAAATCTTTTGTAGGATAATGATTTTCAAATTCGTTACTTTGATCTTTCATAAATTTTCACCTCCGATCATTTTGCTTTTCTTTTAATCGAATAAGCTATAGCCACCGCTTGTTTAAATGGTTTTCCAGATTCTACTTCTTTTCTTACGTTGGCTTTGAAAGCTTTATTAGATTTACTTTTTATCAATGGCATTATTTATCATCTCCTTCTGGTATACTATCTCCTTCCATCATATTTTCTTCAGTTGATTTTTCTTCAGTAGGAACAATATTTGATTCTTTTTTCTCCATCCAGCGATCCTTGGCAATTTGAGCGTGGGACGGACTGCAAACCAAAACCCCATATCCGTCTAATTCTATACGGTATAATTCCTTAAACGGCTTATGGCAAATTTCACAAGGACGCTGGAAAGATGAGACTATACGTAAAATTGCTTCACCCATTTTTAACCTCCTTTTTCTTTTTTTCTAACACATATTTTTTATCATCTATCTGAATTCTTTCTTCATTAGTGTCTACGTTTTTTAAATCTGCAACTTCTCTAATTTCTACTTGAGTTTGACAAATTAAGCAGTAACAAACCACAAAATGTTTCCCATCGGCATCTAACTCAAGAGTATTTACCTTATTTCCGCAAGAGTGCATACCCTCATACCTATATTTGAGAGTAATAGGTTCAATCTGTGGTACTGGTATATTCTGTGCAGGAGGAGGTGGTGTAGCTTGAGACACTTTTGCCCTCTCTATCTCCTGCATCGTTTTAGTGAATTCTGGAGTGGGAGCGGCTTCTGGAGGAATTCCTGGAGGTAGATCAACTGGAGTATTGGCTCTTTTAGCCCTTTCAAGTTTCATAGCTTCATCAGGAGAACTTGTACCATGAAAAGTTACAAGATGGTCATTATATTCTGCTTCGGTTTCCCAATTTGTAGGAGGAGTACAAGCAAAACATTGAATAGGAATTGGCATATCAGTTATGATGATAACACTATTATTTCAAGTTGTCAAGGAATAGACGTATTTTCTTAATAAACAATTTCTTTCTTAATTCTGCTGACCATATTATCAAGGTTGAGTATCCATACTTAGAAAATAAATCCGTTCTTGTTTGTTCTTCTTCTTTTTCGTGCCAAAACTCTCCGAAAAGTTCTATTATTGCCTTTTTACCATTTATGTTTATAAAGTCTGGATTTTTACCATCTATAACAAAACTTCCATCCCCAACATATTTCCATTCACCAGGAAAATTTAATTGTAATATTTCATTCAAATACACTTCTTGTTTATTGGGAATTCTACGTGTCATAATGTTTTTAATTTGTTCTTGTGTGTAATGTTTATGAGCTTCTGACATATGCTGTCTATATTCAGAATTTTTCCAAAGTTCTGTAACTTGTTTGCTAACCAATTTTTTATATTTCAGACTTCTTTTCTTTCCTACCCATGTGGGAATTTGTATAGATCTTGCTTTCTTTATTTTTTCTATTGTTTCTTCAGAATGATGTTTACCTAACCAATATCTAATTTTTTTCCTATACATGTACATACATTTTTTACAATGATAAGGTTTGTGAAGTTTCCTAATTGTATATTCTGAATAAAGACATTTATTACCACAATCACTACAATACATAAAAATCCTTGGATTGTGAGGTCTCTTGGTTTTGGTCACATCATCTATTATATCAGATGTTCAACAAAATGTCTAAGGGCAATCTCCTCTTTATCGAAGTTTACGACTTCTTTGAATTTCTCGTAACACCTTTTACACATATGTTCATATTCTGTGTCAGAAATGCTTCTAATTTTGTTTACTATTTCTGATACATTTGTATTGAAATCAAGAGGGATACATGTTTCCTCTGGTATGAGCAATTTTCCTAACATTTTATCTTTATATTCAAGATAGTTAATAATTGTAGGTTTGCCGCATGCGAACCAGTCATGAGCTACATGTCCATAGCCGTCCGATCCATATTTTAAGTGGATCCCGAATTTACACTCATTCATAATATCTGCAATTTCCTGTTCTGTACCTATTATTCCGTCATCACATGAAGCTCCATACATCTTGATATCAAATTCTGATAACTGACTTTTAAGTTCTCTAAACTTGTCTATATAACCAGTTTGAGGTAGACAATTTACGAAACTTGCCATTTTATTCTGTGGTTTTTTACCCTGTGGTTTAAAAACTTCTAATGAAAATTCCTGATGATAAAATACTGCATTACAAGTAGCTGGAACTCCAAATTCTATAGTTGAAGCCAATAAATTTGGTATTTCGTGCATATTGTTCATAACTTCATGGAACATGTTCCCCATTTGGAATACAAATTTGGCTTCTGGGTGATATTGTGCGACTAATTCTTTATATGGTTTTATATTCTGGGGCACTGAAGCAATTACTATATCAATCGGTATCTCTTTAAACTTTTCAAGAGTAATTCCTTTTTCATCTAAAGTATTGTGACCCAAATATTGATTAGCCGTAAGGTGCCCTAATTCCCCGTAGGGTTCACCTATACCCCAATATTTTGGATACCACTCCATGCCTATGGGTCGGTATAAATTATAACCTAGACGTTTTTCAAATAGGAACTCTAAACTGGTCCACAAACTGTTGTGATGCATGTCAGAAAAAACATTTTTCATATCAGTTCATCAAAGAATTTTTTAACTTCTACAAATTCCTTGTCAAAATTTACTACTTCCTCAAACTTTTCATGGCACCTTTTGCTCATCCATTCTATTTTTTCCTTAGTTAGAGATCTAAGTTTTTCAGGTAGGTTTTCGTCCATCTCCAAATATGTCTCGTTTTCTATTAGGAGTGGTTCTGCTAATTTTCCCTTATAATCACTAAATTTAATAATCATGGGGCGACCCAGGCAAAAACTATTAAAAATAACGTGTCCAAAACCTTCCCATGGACCTTTGGATTGTAAAATAAAGGTGGATTCTAACATTTTATTTATTAATTCTCTTACGGGATATATTTTTCCATCATCGCAACCTACTCCGTAGCTTTTAAAAGTGTAATCTCTAAGTTTATGCTTTAAATCTGTCCAAAAGGCCCAAGTATCTTCAAAATTCTCAATATCATTCTGAAACGAATAAATATTCTTGAAATTATAAATTGGTTTATATTTAAATAAATTTAGATCAAACTCCTGTTTATATAGCACCTTATGACCACCAAACGCATTGTAAGGTGCCATTGCTGAAGCAAGTAGGTTAGGGTATAGATTTTCGTCTATAACTGTATCTAAATCATTTCCAACTTGTCTTATAAATTTAGCATTAGGATGGTATATCTTCATTAAATGGAAAAATGATTCATTTTCGTGAACTGAACAGATTACAATATCTATCTTCATACTTTTTGCCTGTTCTAAAGTTAATGTATTCAACCAAGGATAATCTTTACATCCGTTGTAGGTTTCTCTTGTTTTCTTAATACCTTCATCTATACAGTTGTAATCATTAAGATCAAAATAAGTATCCACCAAATATTGTTTAGCGAGATAACGGTAAGGGTCTTTTCTTCTGAGGTCGCCATATAACCGAAAATAACCTTGGTCATACCACTCCATTCCATAAGGTTGGTAAATAGTAGCCCCTAACCGTTTTGCCAATAAATGTAGGCTCCAGGTAAGCGAGGCGTGGTGACGGTCAACCAAAATGTTCATAACAATTGTGCCAGAAGTTTATATAACTTATATTCGTCTGGTCTATATTGTACTGGTAGTCCCTGCTCTTCAAGTCCTATGTTATACGTTAAACTTGCAAGATGGTGATACCCAGTTAATCCTAAATCTTGTAATGTTTTCCAGTTACCCATTGCCATTAGTTCCTTGGTTACTCTTGCAAAATGGTCATCTTCAATTGGATATGCCCCAAAATCCTTAGTTGTTTTATCTAGGGCTGCTCTTTTAACTAATAAACAGGCGGGGTGAAGCCTATTGCTGTCTATAAATCCTACAGCATCCAAACCCTCACCTAAAGTGAGCAACTTTTCAAAGAATCCATCTTCTACAAATAAATCCTGCTCTACAAATAATACATATTCTGCAGTTGATTTTTCTAGCCCTAAATTTACACATACATCTCTCCAATCTTTCCCACCTGTAGTTAGATGTTGCAAATCTGGTTCAAAAACTATGGAGTTTGAAATTGCTCCAGTTATATTTTGAACGTAATCATGCCTAGGGGAACCGCTACTAATTACCGTAATAACTTTATCAAATAAATTTCTATCTCTATTTATCCTTTTTACAAATGGTAAATGAAAAACATCTCTGGGCCAAACATTTATTAAATCCGGTTTTATCATTTTTTTATAATCATTTGTTCATCAGATATGGTATGTAATTCCCAATAGCGGTTTTTATACCTGAAAATTAAAATTCCGGCCCCTTTTTTAATTTTATCTATTATTTTTTCCAACTGTTTTATGTCTTCAGAATTAATCATATTTGTAATAAAATTTTGTAAAAACTATATTTCTGATTGATTCTTATTAAATCCAATTTACATTCCTCTGTAAGACGCCTAATTCCCATTTTATATTTTATATAGAATTCATTATCGGGTATTTTTTCAACATCACTTATAAGTGTCCAAAAAGCTACCCGTGTTTCAAATTCTTGCTTCCCCAATCCCTCTGGCTCAACTTGTGGAGTTACCAAGAAACTATTCCAGCCACTTGAAAGTGAACCCCCATGAATCCAACCTATAAATCCATTTTTGTGATTATATCTTTTAAGTGGAATGTCTTCTATTTCTGTAGGAGAAGCATGATTCTGGGGAATGCTAATAAATCTAAGACCCATCGCTCTTAACTGCATACAGGTCCACACAAATGTATCTCCAGCCTCATCATTTTCACAAGTCATATCTAACTCTTTAATATATTCTCCTTTTTTCCATCCTTTACCGCCAAAGAATAGGTCTGTTTTCAATAAATCCTCTCTTTTAAGAAACAGGAAATTGGGCCAGAAGTTTGGACCCACATCATCAGTACCTGAATAATCTAAATTGTATTTTTTCTTAGTAGCTTCAGCTATACCTGGAGAACAGGAAAATCTAGGAGAACCTAGTGCATCACATTCTCCAGATTCTATTCTTTTAAACATACTATCCAGGAGTCTTGGCTGATATACAAATCCGTCATCCTCCAAAAGTACGATTAAATCTTCTTTGCAAACTTTCAGACATTCTTTTATAGGATCACCAAATCCTAGTGCACGAGGTACAAATATCCATTCTATTTTGGGATCTTTTTTGGCTTCACTTTCTAAATAATTAGAAATTTCTGGACTTATTACTGCGTTGTAACAAATATATAACTTATCCACTTCATCTCTCCAACGTTTAAATAATCTAAGCATCAAAAGTAATAGGTATGGATCTCCTCCTGCACTTATAAATGCTGCTCTAGTTTTTCTCATAAATATGCTTTCATTGATTCATAATTAAAAGGAATTTCATATTTGTACCCGAACGCTTCTAGTGCTGGAAATGGGTCTTGATCTCCTAATTTTTTAGCATCTCCAGGTCTATCTTCAACGTGATCTATTGGACAATCAAAATATTTGGCTACCTCATTCATGCTGGTTTGTATTCCTGTACAAATATCAAATACGCCAGTTGCATCATTTTCTGCAGCTAATACATTTGCTCTGGTAACATCTAAGACATGACTCCAGTCGCGGGTTTGCTCCCCGTCCCCAGTTATCCAAATACGTCCAGTTTCTCTCTTGGTTTTTCTTAGTGAGGCAATCGCATTAGCATATGATCCTTTTTCTGATTGTCTAATAGATCCATACACATTTGAATATCTAAGTGAAACTACTGGAAGATTGTATATTTTAGTAAACACATTACCATATAATTCAGCTGCCATTTTTCCTACTGCATATGGAGTATTCATTGCATAAATTATGCAGGATGAAGCTTGTACAAGTTTTTTAACTCCACTATCTCTGGCTGCCAACATTACGTTCAAAGTTCCTGTGATATTTACGTCATTATTGTATCTGGGATCATCTACCGAAACCATTGTTCTACAATTTGCAGCCTCATGGAAAACATAATCTGGTTTTTCTATATCAAAAATTGTTTTTAAAGTTTCCAAGTTTCTAATATCTGCCTTATAAAATTTCACTTTAGGATTGACATTGGACATATCGCCCGTAGAAAGATCATCTAAACCAGAAACCTCATACCCTTTTTCGAGTAAGTAATCTGCTAAATGGGAGCCTACGAACCCTGCAACACCAGTTACAAATGCTTTCATAATTTTTTAATTATTTCATTATACCTCTTGATTTGTTCTCTATCAATTTTCATATAATCAATAATATATTCTGTTTCTTCTAAAACATAGTCTCTGAAACTTTTTATTTCTTCGTAACTGTCAACTGACATAAATTCCTTTAACCATGCAAGTTTCATCGCAATTCCTTCTAATACGTCTTTGTTATCTTTATAAACTTCCATTTCCCAGATTTTGTGTTTTGTACGGTCAACCGTACCTGCATACCAATCTTCTTCACTGTCAAACCATAACGGAATCATATTTGAGACATTCTGTAAATGGAGCCAATCCAAACCATTTTTGACCATTTCGTTGAATGTTTTTATAGGATCAGTTTCGTGGGCGATATTGCTTAGATTATTTGCTTTAATTGGTTTTACCTCTACACCGCTATTTAAAAGTTGGAACCCAAATCTGAATCCAGTATCTCCACCAAATCTTTCTTCAGGGGTGTAATCAAGTTCCTTTATATATTCGCCCTTTTCCCACAAATTGTTACTGAAATCTACGTCTGTTTTGAGATAATTTTCTCTGGAACAAAAAAGAAGATACAGCAAAAATGAACAACTGGTATATTCTCCTACTCTCCAAGGCATAAACGGATATTTATTTTTAACTGCATCATCTACAGCTTGTATTGGAGCATAAGAAACGAATAGTGGAGTGATTACTTTACCTTTTTCTGCTTCATCAAAATAAACATCTAAAATTTCTGGATTGTAGAAATAGGTATCATCGTGGACCACTAAAATTAAATCTTCTTTGGTTTGTTTTATGGCCTGTTCCATATTATATGGCCAGCCACCCAAATCATCTAAAATATGAATTTTAGAATATTTTGCCACCTCTTTATCCAGAAACTTTTTAATTTCTGGAACATGTTTTCTGTCGTGGCACAAATAAACTGCATCTACTTTGTGTTGCCATCTCTTGAAATTTTCAAGCCAGTAACGAATTATAAACGGATTGTATAATGTGCCTATAATTACACTTCTAGTCATTTTTGATCCTTTCTTTAATTTGAGATGACGAAATATCCAAACATCTTGGAATATAACAAAGTATTATTTTTTGTTCATCTAACCAGTCCTGAGTAAAATCCATTTGTTTATAATAATCTTTTCGTGCCCAGTCGCTTCCTATAGCAACAATATCTGGCTTTGCTTCTAAAATAGATGGTTTTGAGTCTGCTCCGCCAATATTGGGAATTACTTTATCAACATATTGGCAATCCAGAAGCGATTTTCTTCTTTCCTCATAAGTAAGTACGGGATATTTTCCTTTATATTGTTTTATAAATTCGTCTGTATTCAGGGCAATCACAACTTTTCCATTTGGTCCAACCAACTGCCTACATTTTTTTAAAAGAAAAACATGGCCAAAATGGAACAGATCGAAGGTTCCCGCGGTATAGATTATCATATTTTTATCTCCTGCCTTTCGTTAAAATATTCATTTATTGCGTTTTTAAGTTGACTGCGATAAATATTCAAGTCGTCTATCTTTATCTGATCTTGTACCGTAGCGGTCCTGTTTCTTACTTTATCTACTAACGCAAAGCTCTTGCAATTTACGATGCTCAATTCATCTATTAATTCTCCTAAATTTTTCTTCATATTTCCACCTCCAAGCTATGAAATTTTTTAAATTTCTCTATATAATCTAACCAATCTTCTTTACTTATTTTAACATCTTCTAAAACTTCCCAAATACGCTCCTCTGGAATACTAAAATATGGATTTTTATTAGCTATCCAGTACCAAGCCAATCTTCTCAAATTGTCAATTATCATCGGCTGTTGGATTTCTTTCTGGTATTCTTCTGGCCAGCCTAGGTTTTTATTTGCAAGTAACCTGGGAGCAGCTGCCCAATATCTTACATGGTGCCACTCTGTATCGTTATTTTTTTCTACTGCTGGAGGAGTTTGGAAGTATAAGTAAGATTTATCCTGCGGTATCTGTAAAACTTTCGCCCCTAGATCCAGTAAGCTCAAAGTTTCTCTACCCAGAGTTTCCAACCAGTCTCCATCAATTGTGTAATAATCCAATTCTGGAATATAAGTATTGGGTTCATATTTATAGGTAGCTTCATCTTGGAACTCGGAAAATGGTTTAAGAATATCTAATTTGAATCCAAAAAGTGCAGTTGCAAAATTTGAATATCCATTCATAACTGACCACCTTTTATTTATTCTGGCAGTTAGGGTACCAATTTCCTCAAAAGCGGATACAACATCGTATTCTTCTAAGTTATCAAAAATCTTTTTAACGAAACCCTTTTTGTAAATTATCGTATCTTCGTGCATAAATAAAACTTTGTCCTCCTGAATATACTGAAGTGTTTGTTTAAATGAAGTCATATATGGAGTGTTTGGATTCGCCTTTACTATTATTCCTTTGTGGTTTGTGGCTCCATAAAATTTGTCTTTTTCTTCTTCGCTAAAATTCCAATCTGAATCTATTACATAAACTTTGTCGTATTCATCTACCCAGAGATTTAGATTTTGTAAAAAGTAGCCAAACATAACTTTAAAATAATCAGAAGTCTGTGGAGTAGGAACTGAATTTTTAAAGTTGACTACTATGGCATTCATTTTACTTTTTTATCCCTTATAACCTTAAAACCACCAATTTTAAATTGTCTCACAAGTTCTTTGTTTTTCATTAATTCTTTATTTAAGATAACCACCTTTTTCATTTTGTATGTAATTTAAAACTCTCGTAAGTAGGATCAAATTTCTGTAACAGCGTAATTCCTCTGGGTGTCAAGAAATTTATAACCTGCAACTCACTATCTTTAATCTTCTGGTCAATTATTTCTTTATGCAGCCAGAATTGTGGAGCACCACTACCCAAATCCCAAGATAGGTCATGTATTACAATAATTCCACCAGGAACTATATTGTCCCAAAACTTTTCTAATTCCTGAAATCTGAGTTGGGGCTCGGTATCTAATAAGACTAATTCGTATTTTTTATCTGTAACAAAATCCATTGAAGAAATCTCATAGGGAATAATAAAATCATCTAAACTTAATTTATTCCAAAGTAATTTAGCTTTATCAAGATTTTCTTTCGCAAACTCTATTGTATTCAACATACCTTGGTGGTTATCTCTAAGTCCTAAAGCCATATAAGAAGCTGTAAGTCCCCAATATGATCCCGTTTCTAAAACATTGTTTGGTTTTACAATCCTAACTAATGAATACAAAAACTCTAAAACTTCCACTTCAGCACTACCATCATCAAATCTGTAAAACTGACCACGAACATGATCACTAGGTTCTTGACTCACAGCCAATCCACTTTTAACAAAAAATTCACTTGCTACGTTCATATATTTAATTTTCCTTTATTTAGTTGATCTTGCAAATATACGATTCTATCTTTTAAACACAATGGCAAAAGTTCTTTATCTTCAGTCATAACAATTATCGGAATAGTAATTCCAACTTTCTGATAGGCAATTTTCTCAGCTAATACATAAACCCAAATTTCGTCACTATCTGTTGTTGGAGGATATTTGAAAGAAATGTTATATCTGTTTGGAAGAATATTATCTATTGTCAATTTTGAATCTTCATTGAAGACAATATTTTCCTGCCCTCTAAAAAGGCTCATATCTGGGCAATTTACGAATGTAGGCAGGGAAAGTATCATTCTTTGAAAAATATTACACACGGATCATCTTCTATTGTCGGCATTACTTTTTTATATTTGGGACCAAAAACTTCCTCTAACTCCTCAACCGACCAATACGATTGATGACTTTCAAACGGATTACCTTCAAATACGTCATCTGACAATAAATGGATTGGAACTGAAATTACCACATACTTAAACTTGTCATCTATTTTGTGGAAAGTTTTAATGAAATCTGGTCTAGTCAAATGTTCCAAAATATCTCCTGCAATGCAACAGTCACCATCTGGAAATTCCATATATCTAATATCTCCTATACGAATTTCCTGGTAGTATTTATTAAGTTCAAACTTTTCTACATAAGGACCCCAAATTTCAACTGCTTTCCAAATATAATCTCCACCCATCAATTTTGGATATGTAGCAGCACCTGGACCAAGATCCACAATAGTTTTAATTTCTTTGTGGTTCTCTAACCATTCACTTGTAATTGGCTTCCCACCTAAATGGCTCCCAGGCACTTTATTTAGCCCCCTTTCTTTTACAGATGAAGTATCCATATTCAGCTCTTTCCACATTGAAACTATCTGTATAAGGAAAAAAATGTTCAAAAGTATTGTTGTGATATTCCCCAGTAATAATCTCGAATTGTGTAGGCAAAAAATCAAATAAGTTTTCTTCTGCTCCTTCAATATCTAATTTCAAGAATTTACATTCTTCAATACTATTTTCTTTAATTATTTGGTCTATGGTTATTGTTGGAATTTTGACTGTTTCTAGGGTTGTTGGGGCGGTTCTAACACTTCCCATAAAATTATGTACTCTACCATTTTCTGTGCCGTCATCTCCATACGAAATTGTTACGTCTATATTTGGAATTTGCCAAACTGCACGATTGTAAGTTCTGATATTTACATTATTATCTAGGCAATTTTGGACTAATAAATCATAATTTTCTGGTAAGGCTTCTACGGCAATTATTTTTGTATCTGGAATAGTGGAGGCGAGAAGTGAAACCCCACCCAAGTGGGCACCTAAATCTATAACTGTATCTCCTGGTTTAACTAATTCTAAAACTTTATAATAATCCTGTTCAAAACAGGCTATGATTGTATTTTCATCATTAGTACCTTCACGGTAACTGAAAACTCTTTTAACCCCATTTGGTGCAGTAAATTCTCTTTTCATTCTATATCTTGTTGAAAAATTTTGTCCACTCTTCCCGTGCTTTATTTTTGCTAAAAAGCTTGATTGCGGTTTTTCTCCCCTCGTTTCCTATTTTTCTTGCTAAATCCTGATCTTCTAAGAGATTGTTTATATATCCGCGTAATTCGTTTATGTCATCCGACCAGTATCCGTTTTTCCCATTTTCTATTATGTGGGGAATTTCAAAATAGTCAAATTTATCTGAATATGATAATCCTGTAATATCCTCTGCTAACTTTGGCCCTATGGAAACTATTGGAATTCCAGTCATAAGAGCCTCTATAAATGCTAATGTATAACAGGCGGGCCAAGTTCCTGCATATAAGAAAACTCTATTATCTCTCAATGCACCTTTTATCAAATCATAAGAAAGTGAACCGCCATTCAGTGGTCCCAAATTGTCATTTCCAGTCCCATATATAAGTGCAGGGAAACCGTTAATTACTTGCATTATCTGGTCATAGTGACAATTTCCTGATCTGCCTCTTAGACTTTGGGTTATATTTATGACTCTTTTTACATCACCATTCCAGTCATGCAATTCGTTTTCGTCTTCATAAAATCTTATAAGTGCATCTGAACCTATATTAGCTGGAATATTTTCCTCCATTGGAGAATAGCGTACAACTTTCATCCCTTCATATCTCATCCTGCGGATCATATTTTCTACACCAGTTGTAGATTGACCGATACTACGCCAAATTACAGTTTTACCTCTCATCTTTTCCCAGTTTTCTGTAATCCATTCTGGAGTGTGCATAATCATAACAGTATTAAAGTTATCAAAAAACTCTTGGGGAAGATTTGTCTTTGGATACTCACGGTCATATTTTTCCAATTCCTCATGCCTTTTTAATCCGATAACGGGGGGCCTTTTAAGTCCTGGGTGACCTTCTGGATTTGTATATGCTCCTAACGAAAAAACATCTATTCCCATATCGGCGAATAACTGCAATTCCTGCTGCTCCAAGACCTCATGGCAACTCATGTAACACATTTTTATATCTTGTATGTTCATTTCTTTTTT
>Ga0172381_10005299_pt1 | contig 13131 bp, 11 predicted proteins | sample Leawel6488metaG_FD_119754 | JGI IMG/M metagenome (GOLD analysis project Ga0172381, IMG submission 119754) | Leachate microbial communities from a municipal landfill in Southern Ontario, Canada - Leachate well 64-88 metaG | ecosystem: Engineered > Solid waste > Landfill > Unclassified | place... | reverse complement strand
ATTGAGCACCAGCCGAGCAATTGACTCCATCATGACCAGAACAACAGCCAGATTTTGCTTCGATATTTTTTGGTAGGAAAATAAGGGAGGAAAATAATAAAACGAATAATATTTTTGTCCAATGTTTCACTAAATGGGATTATATTACTTTTTCAGAAAATATTCAGATTTAGAATCTTTTTAGAAAAATCTAAGCAAAGTAAATATTTTTAGTTTTCCATTTCTCCAAAGCAATTCCAACCCAAAAACCATAGATACCAAAAGTTATTAAACAAAGTAATAACCATTTGATCCAATTGCCAAACAAATTTATAGCCTTCCCGTTAAAATGTAATCGTTTACCTTCGATTACGGTATGATTAATTTTCCAACCATAAACCATACATAAAGCCCATGGATAACAAATACCCAAGGTACAAACTGTAACCAACCAACCTAAAAGTATCCAACCTGTTAATTGTAATAAACCACCGTCAAAATATGATGTCTCTGTATTATTATTTTCCATATTTTATTTTTTCTTGTACCTTAAATAATTCCAAATAAAAAAAGAAATAAACGAAACTGCAAAACAAACTGCACCAAAAGTGTCTTCTCTTGGCCATGAAGCAAAATGGGTTAATCCTAATGAAAGTGTTTCTGGATGATGGACAGCGTTATTGGCAATATAGATCCAGCCAGCAAACCCAAAGACAAATAGAGTAAAAGTTAAAGATTTAATTATTCTCATAATTAATTATACTAGATGATTGAAACATTAAGAAATACTTGAATTATAGGCTAAATTTTAGTAAAATACTCTACTTAAATAAAATGATTAAAAAAATAAAAGACATATTTATATCTTTGAAAAAAGACTCTTTATACAGTAACTCCATTTACTTGATGTTAAGTACAGGTATAATGGCTTTTTTTGGATTTTTCTTTTGGATTGTAAATGCTAGATTGTTTACCCCAGAACAGGTGGGAATTGCGACGACATTAATATCGGTGGCGGGACTTATTGGCGGATTTAGTATTTTGGGTCTTAATATGGGGTTAATAAAGTATCTTCTCCACTCTGATAACAAGAACTCTAAAATAAATTCCAGTTTTACTATCAATGCGATTGTTTCAATTTTAATTACAACAATATTTTTGCTTGGACTTAACTTCTTTTCTCCAAAGTTATTATTCTTAAATTCCAATATTTTTTATATAGTATCTTTTATAATTTTTGTGATGGCAAGTTCCCTTAGTGGTTTAATTGATAGTGTTTTTATTGCTTATAGATCGGCAAAATATACCCTTCTAAAAAATTCTGTTTTAAGTATTATTAAATTAATCCTCCCTATTTTTTTAGTGGCTTTCAGTGCCTATGGAATTTATGCATCTGTTGGAATTGCCAATGTAATTGCTTTTATCTTTTCCATAATTCTATTAATCCGAAATTTTGGATATAAGTTTAAGTTAGAAGTGAGTATAGAAAGAGTCAAAAAAATGGCTTTTTTTTCTTTTGGAAATTATGTAGCTGGATTTATCGCTGGTTTTCCAGCTATGATTTTACCAATTATTATTACTAATAAAATTAGTCCTCAATCTACGGCTTATTTCTACATTGCCATGATGATTGCCAATCTTATTTTTATTATCCCTCAAGCAACTACACAATCTTTATTTGCTGAAGGATCACATAACGAAGAAGAAATAAATGATCATATTAAAAAATCTATTAAAATCATAGCCCTGATCTTAATACCAACAATTATTATCACACTATTATTAGGTAAATATGTTCTTCTTGTTTTTGGTAAAAGTTATTCTTCAGAAGCATTTACATTTCTAAAATTACTAGCAATTTCAAGTGTATTTGTGGCTTCAAACTCAATTTTTGGAACTATTTTAAGAGTAAAAAATAAGATAAAAGAATTAATTATAACCAGCAGTATTAATACGGTAGTGGTGTTATCTCTAAGCTATTTATTTATTGAGTGGAAGTTGATGGGAATAGGAATTGCGTGGATTGTAGGGCAAGCAGTGACATCAGTGGCGTATTTGTATCTCTTGAAATTCAAGAAGAATTCTAATTAGTTAGAATTTTGTTTTTTAACAAAAGCATCGTAATGTTTTCTGACAATTTTAATACTTTCATCTGCTTTTTTGATATATACTGGCATGATTGTTTTTAGATGATCTTTATATTTTTTACTATCTATAACTAATTGATCAAATTTTTGGCAAAGTTTATCTGATTCTACTTCTTCTATTTTTATCACCCAATTGTCCAATTTTAAATCATGCATAATTCCACCAGTTTTATGTTCATATTCAATGGCGATAGCAGGAACATACGAAGTTAGAGAAAATATAACTGAATGAAAACGGGTGCCTATAACAAAGTCTAAAGAATCATAAATAGCTTTAATCTGGTGATGATTTAATTTTTCATTAATAACATAAATATCATGCGATCTACCTATGTTTCGACGAATACGGTTATGGACAATTCTATCGTCGTCTTTGTGAAACTCGGCAGTAACCTGAGGAATTAAAACAACAGCAATATTATATTTTTCAACTATGTATCTTATTGTTTTAGCTAGTTCTAATTCATATTTATTTTGAGCTGTAATTGAGAGCCATTTTCTGGCAGTTATACCAACTATTAATTTATCTTTTTTTATATTTAATAATTTACGTAAATCATAAGAGGTATTTTTATTTTTAAATGCGAACCCAGAGTCAATAGAACGATAAATATTTTTATTTACACCAATTTTTTTTAAAAGTTTAAGTGATGTGTCTTCTCTAAGAATAGTTGCATCTACATAATTATTTAGTGTGTGACTTACTATTTTTTCTTCTAATTTGGAAGAAAAGGGACCGACTGATTGGGTATATAAAATTGTTGGTTTTTTAAAAATAGAACTAATTTTTATTGGATGTAAAAGCAAAATGATATTTAATAAACTCCCTACCCCTTTTTTTTGACTGCGAATGTAACCACCACCGACTGGAAGGATTAAATCTGCTTGAGAATAAAGTAAGCAAATATCCTTGAGTTTATGATTTATTGGTAAAGAAAATTTAGTATATTTATAGATATATGCCCATAGAGTGGTTATGGACATAATATAAACTGAATATAATAAAGTGGAAAAATTATTATGAAAACTTTTCATGGCATAGAACATAAAGGAGTTTTTTACATTGATACCATCAAATTTTTCATTAGCAATAATTGAATCCAATGTAAGGATAGTTATCGAAGGATTCTTAAATTCTCTTTTTATATCATCAATTAAAACACTCAATAATGCAGCATCACCTTTATTGTCTTTAGAATATACATGGGAAATAATTATGTTTTTATGATTATATAACATAAATTTCTAATATTTTTTACCAACTAGGTGCCAAATAATTTTATATATAGTACTGTGGATATATATATGGTCTAAATATATGACACGATTAATAAAATACTTAATAGGAGAAATAGATTTTTTAACAGCATTTTGCGGAATTATTTTTATCAATGCTTCTTGTAATTTGGGGTAAAGATTACGTTTTTGTAATTCTATAAGATTTTCTTTATCAAAAATGGCATCGTGTTCGTTTCCTGTTGGTAATACGATAATTTTTTTTACATCTATCTTGTGAGGAAAAGTTGTGGTCTTTTCGAGTATACCAGCTAAATATAAATTAACCATGGTACGAAGACATTTGCCACATTTACCACAATTATACTTGCCTTTTTCATTCATATAACAAACACGTAAATGCTCAACAACTGTCGATGAATGTGAAATTTTGGCGACTTTCTCAACTCGTGAAGCTTCAGTACCATCGTGTATATAGGTTAATTTTTCTGTGCCCCAGAGATGATCAAGTTCAAAATTAGATCCCCACGGAAATTGCTGCTCTAAGGTATAACTAGAAGGAATATAGATTATGTTTAATTTTTTACGCAAACACAATCCGGCAGCAGCTAAACAACCACCATGGGTATAATCCCAGGGTAGGATCGGTTCAATTAACGGTCTAATATTAGTTTCTATTTCAATCAGACCTACTTTCTCTTTTACAGCAATTTCTTCAATATTTTGTTGAGTCATACTCCATAGATTTTTATTATGTGGATCTATATCATAGCCATTAACTAATAATAAGTGATTAATCTTTTTTTTATGCTTGAGATAAGTATAAAAAGAATCTACTCCGCCAGAAAAAAAAGTTGCTACACCTGTTGGTTTTGCTATATCTGCAATAATTTCATCTGCTTTAATGTTTATTGGTTTTAATCCAATATCCCATTTTGATACAATCTCTATTATCTTTTGCATACCATCATAAAGTTGTTTAGAAATTTTTCCATTGATAATAAGATCTTCGCCTTGTTTCATCGACGGAAGAAGCAATGCTGCGGCAAAAGGACTAGCGTCGTTATATAAAAATGATTTATATCTTTTATCAAAAGTAAAATGAACATCGTCGACACCAATATGTCTAATCTTACATTTTGCAAAAAGACTGATGCTGTTAGTAGTTTCAATTATACGTATATCAAATATTCTCATATTTTTTTGTTTTTAATTTTATAAATTAAATATATTATTTCTCATAAATACGATTATCTTGGTTGGAATATACAAGATTACCATTTATTGTTGTTGAATTAATATAAGAATATTGGATTACATTACCACTTAAATAATTAGCATATGTTCCATTATGAACATTAGAAAAATCTTGATATAAATATTCAGATATATTATTAGATTTTAATTGACTGACCATTTTATATTTAGAAGATGAATTTTCAATAAAACGTAATCTATTGTATCCATCTACTGCTAAATTTTTTTGATCATTTTGTTTATTTAACCATTTAGTGGCTACAATTTCGCTTTTATGTAAGAAATAGATATCATAATAAACACCTGAACTATTTAACGCTAGTTGTGGAGGATAACCACCAAGAGTCTGAGGTATAAATCCTGATAAATGCAGGAATAGAAAGGCAAAAAATCCAGCAACAAAATATATTTTAAAACGACCTAAAAAGCCTAATAAAAATTCGCTGGCGATAATAATAGGTAAAGCAATTATTATCAAAGCTTGTTGAAATAAACGAGTGACACTATAGTCAACTGAAAGTTGCGGTAATAAGGTGATTAACATCAATGATGTTAAAAAAGAAATAGTAAGTGTATATAAATAAATATTTTTTTCTGTTGGTTTTTTGTAAAATTTAATAGATATTATTATTAATCCAATTAATAATAATATTTGCAAAATCTTTGCACTAAAGGCACGTATAAATTTATTTAGTGTTTCTACCTTTATAACTTTAGAAATCGTTTTTCCTAGTTTTGTAATAGATAAATTTTGTTCTGGGATATATTTAACTTGATCTGCTTTATCTCCAGCATATTCAGCGAGTACCACACTAGTGTCTTTTGGTTTTACTGAGAATAATGCATAAGTTACTCCATTAGATTGTTTTGAGTCATGATTAACTATTCCGTTATATGTATCTATCAAAGTGTTTTTAAACCCTAGTGCTGTTCTAGTTATTTGCGAATTCCATAAAAATGTAAAAAATATTGCAATAAAGATAATTTTAAAATTAAATATGGCTGGTAAATTAATAGGTTTTTTAATTATCTTTTTGAGAGATATTAATTTAAATAAAATATATGATAATAATAAAATACAAAGTGTTGCATAATTTGTTGAATAATGTGAAAACATGAGACCTGCAAGAAAAACTATGGTTAATATAGTTTTAGGTTTTTTTGCCATTTTGATAAATGTTGTCAACATTAATAAACTAAAAAATATAAAAGCAATTTCTTGACGATTTAAAAACGACATATCATTAATAAAAGGCGGAAAAGATATAAAAAGAAGAGATCCTATTAAAGCTTTTCTTTCATTGCTAAGTTTTTTAATGAAGAAATAAATGGGAACTAAACCAAGAGCAAAAATTATTTGGAATAAAAGTTTATAAATGTATATAGCTGATATTGTTGTAATTTTGGCAAGAATAGTTGGTAATATAGTGATACTCAAACAGGCATTGTATGGATCTCCTGATTGGGTTCTTATTGCCCAAAGATTATTATTGAAAGTTGTTTGAAATACGGTAAATTCATGATGAATATCATGACCAGTTATAGACCAACCTCTAAGAGAATTACTAAACAACACAGCTAACCCAATCATTATAACTGCATAGGGATAAAGTGATTTTAGACCTTTTTGCCAAATGAGGTATAAAAATAATAGAGGTATTAATCCAAATGAAATCATTGTAAAAATGTTTGATCCTCCATTATTAAGACTGATGGCACCGCCGGCTGCTAAGAAAGGTAGACAACTTAAAAGTAAGGTTGTAACAGTTTGATTTATTGATGGAATTTTAAGTTTAAAATTTTCTGAATTAAAAACTTTGTTTTTATTGAAGGCTAATAAAATAAGGATCACAACATCCAACATAATAAAAATATTTTGGGTAGTTAAAGGTTGTTTTAGACCCAACAAATTTAATGTATTTAGTAATAAACCGCCAAACATAATGGCAAATAAACTTAGACCAAGTGAGAAGCTGGCGATTTTCCATCGAGATTTCATTTCATGATCAAGAAGATTAAGAGCTAAAAATCCTGGGACAAGAAGAAAAAAGCCAAGGGTAATGAATGACCCAAAAATATTATTTAATAAGTATGAAGTGTTGGCGATAATTAGTAAAGGTAAAAATAAATACCAGATTTTAAAACCAGTTATTCTACTTTTGATTGATAGATTTTCAGACTTGGTTATTAGTTTTTTATATAAATTTTCAAATTTTTCAGAAGTTTTTTCCCATGAAAATTGTTTCGCTGTTTCACTAGCACCTTGGGATAGTTTTGAATATAATTTTTCACTATGACTTATTTTTAATAATGCAGATTGGAATGCTTTTACATTATTCAAAGGTACGAGTAGTCCATTTTTATCGTTTTCTACAACATCACGATTACCAGTGACATCTGTAGCAACAATAGGTAAACCCATTGCTATTGCTTCTAATAAAACTAAAGGCATACCTTCTCGTTCTGATGAAAGAACAAAAAAATCTGATTGTTTATAATAGTTTAATAATTTTTCACCATCAGCTCTTCCAGTAAAAGTAATATTTTTTAGATTTAAATCTTTTGCAAGCTCTTTAAGATCAGCCTCAAGATTTCCTTCACCAACAATTATTGTTTCAAATTGTTCTGAAACACCTTCAAGTGCTCTTAGTAATTGGGGAATATTTTTTTGTAGTCCTAATCGACCAACAAATAATAATCTAGGTTTTTTGTGTAATTTTCTAGGGGTATTAAAAAAGAATTTATCTTCAACACCATTTGGAACTATTTGTATTTTTGATTTTTCAACGCCGTATTTTTTATGGACAGATTCAAACTGATCTTTTGTAAAGACAACAACAAAACCAGCTGATCGTAATACGTGTTTTAAAATTAAAGGTTTATAAATTTTCAAAAGGAAACCGGCTTTACTTGTAGGCATTATATCTAGATGAATATGAGCAATATATTTAAATCCTTTTAATTTAGAAAATAACCAAACTAGTTCTGGCATAAATGCTGAGGAAATATGTAGATGGACAATATCACTACGACCAAGTTTTAATAATTTTAAAAATAAACCAGGCATTATTTTTGTATTGAATATACTAAAACTTTTCAAATGCGTAACATTAAAATTATCTTCGTTTTTAGTTTTGGTTATATTTGATTTTGAAGTAATCACGGATGGTTTTAATCCTATTTTTGCTTGTATTTTTGCTAACATTTGAACTACTTTTTCCATTCCACCTAATGCAGGTGGATAGGATGGCGTTATGTGAATAATTCTATTAAGTTTCATTATTTTTCTCCTTTTGCTTTGGATTTATTAATTATTTCTATAAGTTTTGTAGTTAAATCTTCCCAACTAAATGTATCTAAAACATATTTACTTATATCTTTAAAATCTGTATGGTCTCTTTTGTCCTCTAATGCCAATCTCATTGTTTTTAATAGATTATCTTTTCCTTTTTGATCCGAAAAAATAAAAACATTTGGAAAATTTAATGCTTTTACTTCATCAAGATCTGTTGATACTGCTTTTTTACCAAGAGCACTGTATTCCAATACTTTGATTGGATGCGCAGCATCTCGCCATTTGTTTTTATCTGAAATATGTAAACCAATTGAACTTTTATTTATTAGACTAAATACTTTTTTTCTATCTTTTACAAAGCCGAGATAATGTATATAATTTTCTACTTTATTGTCCTTAATAAAATTAAGCATTTTAGATTCTTCAATACCATTACCTACTAAGGTTAAATCTATAAGAGGAAATTCTTTATGTAAATTTACAACTGTCTGTAAAGTTTCAATTGCCCTACTCCATTGACCAAATCCAGTTACATATATCATTGAATATTTATTTTTTGGATAAGTTGATTTGTCTTTTAATACTTTTTCAATAATATTTTTATCTACACCATTTGGTAATTTATAAACATTTTTATTGTATTTTTTAGCATATTTATAAAGTGCTTCTGAAACTACAGTAACGGCTAAGGCATTTTGGCATTGTCTTTTTGTAACTGTACTAACTCCCATTAATTTGAAAGCAAGTTTATAAAAAAATGAACCATAAACCTCTGCTGGAGCTGCATAATCATCGGCAAGATCATAAATAACAGGTAAATCTTTTGGAACTTCAGTTTCATTATTCCAACTTTCAGAAAAAATAATTTCTGCACCAATTTTTTTGTAAAGGTTTCTAATTTGATACTTAAAAATCCAACCATTTACGTATGGGAAAAAATAAGGGAAACGAATTGCTTTATGTACTATAAAACTCTCATATTTACTTTGTTTTGGAATTAACGAGGTAAATATATTTTTTATTAATTCTTTTATTTTAATTTTATATGGTAAAGCCCACATTAAATAATGAACTTCGTGACCTTGTTCTACTAAAGTTTTAGCAAGACAGTAATGTCGACCGGTCATCACTGGCATATTAGGAATGATTATTATTTTCATTTTGAATATACCCCCTCAATTTTTTTTACAATATTTTTCCAATCATATTTTTTTACAGAATTTATACAATTTTGTTTTGTTTGGTTATTAGAATCTTTTTGTAAAAGATTACTAATTTTTCTAGATATATTATTTTCATTTAACCTACAAATATATCCATTGTTCCCTTCTTCAATTAAATCTTTTGAGGCATTGTCTTTGTGATTAGTAGTTATAACCGGAACACCACAAGCATTAGCTTCAATAACAACTATTCCAAAACCTTCTCGAGTTGAAGGAAGAACAAATACTTTTGAGGATTTTATTAATGAATATACTTCATCGTGATCTTCTAAAAATCCTAGGAATAAAATATTTTTATTTAAATTTAAAGTTGTGGCTATTTTTTCTAATTGTTTTTTCTCTGGGCCATCACCAATTATTAAACATTTAATGTCTGGCTTGTTTTCTTTTAAAATGGCAATTGATTTTATTAAGACATCTACGTTTTTGTGGGATAGTAATCTGCCAGCAAAAATAACATCGGATTTTGTGTTTGATGCTTTTATTTTTTGAATATGATCAAAATCCATTCCATCTGGAATAGTGATAATTTCTTTTTTTGATAAAAATTCTTTTTTTAATTTATTAGTAGTGTGTTCTGAAACAGAGATAATTTTATTTGGTAATAAAACACTGATCTTTTCTACAATATAAGCAATATTTCCTAAAATTCCTAAATATTCATTCCATAATTCTCTTCCACAGACTTCATGCCAAGTCGCAATCATTTTTTTTCTTTTTAATAAACAGACTAATTTTATTGAGAATAAAGGAAAAAATGGCATATGATCAACATCAATTACATCCCACTTTTCTTTTATTAACTTAAGACAAGCTAATCCAAAAAATATTCCTTGTTTATACGAACGTCGATTTTTAAAATAGAGCGGATATAAATTAGAGATGGCATGTAAAGTAATTCCATTTTCTTTTTTTATATTTTCACCACTCCACCATTTCATAGTATAGATATGGACATCAAACCCCTTTTCGGCTAACCGAGTAGAAACATCAAATAAGCGTTTTTCTTTGCCACCTTTGTTGTAAGGCCAGACGGCATCAGTTACAAAGGCAATTTTTATTTTTTTTCGTGATTTCATATTATTTATAATTGCCACATGCCAATTTTGAAACTAAACTTACCTTTCTTGCTACCAGTTGGATTCCAATGTAAATTTTGGAATAACATTTTTAATATTTTTAAACCATCTTTTAGAGAACTAATTTTAGATTCTCCTTGACGAACATCATAAGTAATAGGGACTGAATATATTTCATAACCAAGTTTCATCATTTTGGTAATCATTTCCATTTCGATGGCAAAACCATCGGCTTGAAGGTGCAATTTTAATCCGTCCAGAGTTTCCCGTTTCCAGGCAAAAAATCCACTGAGAACATCAGTGATGTTAGCATGATAAAAATATCTGACAAGAAAGGCATAACCCCAATTTACAATTCTATTTTGTGTTTTGAGGGAACCATCCAACATTTTTCCACCCAGTCTGGAACCAACGATAACATCACAAAAATCACTATCAAGAGGTTCTATTAATCTGGGAATTTCGCTTGGTTTGTACGTATCGTCACCGTCTAGCATGACAATATAATCAGTATCTTCAGTAATCGACATGAAACCGGTTTTAATGGCATGACCCTTACCTTGTTTCTTTTCACTAATAACAATAGCCCCATATTTTTTAGCAACCTCGGCAGTTTTATCAGTAGAATTATTATCTATAACAACTACTTTAGTTTTAAAACCATCTTTTAATAATTTTTCTGTTGGAATACCACGAATTACTTTTCCAATACCTTTTTCTTCGTTATAACATGGAATAAGAACGGTTATTTTTTTCATTAGTTTTGTTTTAATTTAAAATAAATATAATTGTTTTTGTTTGTTAGTTTAACGAAAATTTTTGCTTGATTAAATGGAGTTGTTATTGTGTATGATTCTGTAATTGTTTTATTTTCATTTCTTTTTAAACTGATTTGACCTTTATCAATTTGAGTTATCTGTCCATTGTTATCCATATAAACTGAAAATGGATATACAGAATCTTTAACAAGATTACGAATAGTGAAAGAAAAATTGATTGTTTTATTTGTGTCAGTAAGAAGGAAAGGAAGTGCTTTGTTGGGAGTAAAATAGAGTTCGGTTGTCATCTTGAGAGGTTGTTTTGTTTCTTTTGTGGCAACAACTTCTGGTTTTACTGTTGCTTTTGTTTCTACTTTTGCAGTTGGTGAGGCTTTGCCTTTTGTATTCATTAAAAATGATATTTGTTGGTTTTTGTCAGTTAGATCGACTACAACTTTGGTATCAAGTGGTTTAAGAGCTTTGATGGTTACAGTTATTGTTTTATATTCACCTTTTTTAATAGTAACTTTGTCTTCTTGATAGGTAATAACTTTTTTATCATTTCTGACAGTGTAGACACTATATGGATATTCCATATCCTTATCTTCAAGATTGTGGATAGTGAAAGAAAAAGGATATTTGTTCCAACCAATAATTTTATTAGGTAGTTGGGTATGATTTTCAAAATAAAGTTCAGTGAAAGTTTCTGGTTGAATGGTGGTAGCTAAATGAATTGCCTCTCTTATAGCGGAATTTGATTTCGCAAATTTAATTAATTTAAAACCTAAAATAATTACTATTAATAGTAGTACGACTTGGATTAATATTTTGTATTTAGATTTAATAAGTTTCATTTGATTTGATAAATTTGCTTAAATCAGTTTTACTTATTCGGTATTTACGACCAAATTTGCTAGCTAATATTTTTTTATCTTTAATATAACGATATATAGTCAATAAATTAAGTTTCAATTCAGCGGCTACTTCCTGCGGTGTTAATAATTGACTATTGTTATTCATATTTATTTAATTTGTGGTGTAGTGTATGATACTTACTACTATAAAACAAGTACTTAATATATCTATATATATTTAATAACATCAATAAATTGTCTTTTAAGTTTAGTGTGTAAACACTAATTAAAAAAAATGATTTTAATTTAGGAAAAGACTTTTTTAATAAATGATTTAATAAAACAAGAGTTTACAGTGTTTATTGTTATCTATTTATGAAACAAATCTTCTACTTTAACTTTGAACTTTCTTAATATTTTCATTAGAGGCTTTAACAAATATTTCCATTTTTTTATTAAATCGAATTGAATCATTGATAGTTTAAAAGCATTATCGTAAAATACGATTACAATTTGTTGCCTAAACTTTTGTAAAAATAAGCATGGCAGAAAAACCTTGTGAGAAGTAAGCTCTTCGTCAGAGCATCTCACAAGGTCGTATGGGGAAACTCATATGGGTGGTGCAAACCATCGCTGGCGAGGAGCTTTTTTTTGGTTTTTATCCTCAACCAGTTTTTAATTACTTTAAAACAGAAAAGTGTTATGAAAGAAAAATAATTTTAGTTTTATTAATGGTTACCATAAATAAAAATTAAAAATGAATTCAATTACACATAGTTTTAATAATAAAAATAACGGTGGATGTTTTACTCAATTATTCTTTGCCATTTTTTATTTTATCTGTCTTTTTGCTTGGTTTCCTTATAGTCTTTTTATTGGTTTAGGTGTTTTCTTTTTAAGAAAATATTTTACAAAAATTAATAAAACGAAAAAACTTGAAAAACAAATATCAGAATACTACAAAGAGGTAGATAAACTGGTTGAGTTACTAAAAGAACTAAAAGGTAGGTTTAATAAGAATTCAGACCCAGATGAAATAATTGAATATAAGGACATTCAAATAGAAATTTTTAGACCAATTCCTAAACAAATAGTTACTCGAATCAGGGGGTGGGATGGAGAAATAAAAGAAAGATCTGAAGAAGATTTTAATACTTATTCAGTAGAATTATATTTCGCTGTCTGTTCCTTAAAAAGATTTGATATCTCAGCTCAAATAGAAAAGAAAAATAAAGAGTTTATTGAGATGATTAATAATCTTGGTTTAGAAAACTGTTATTTCAGTATACAAGAAGCAAAGGAT
>Ga0172381_10005298_pt1 | contig 13132 bp, 9 predicted proteins | sample Leawel6488metaG_FD_119754 | JGI IMG/M metagenome (GOLD analysis project Ga0172381, IMG submission 119754) | Leachate microbial communities from a municipal landfill in Southern Ontario, Canada - Leachate well 64-88 metaG | ecosystem: Engineered > Solid waste > Landfill > Unclassified | place... | reverse complement strand
GCTTTAAAAATAGATGGAACAGGAGATGATGTGGATTATTTCTTATATAGAAGTGGTTTTATTTACAAACTTTCCTTTATTACATCAAAGACCTCTCCGATTGCTGAAAATAAAAATATTTTCAATGAAATGTTGGCGGAATTTCAATTTATGGGATTTACGGTAACCGACTCTGGTGATTTACCAGATGGACCGATTGAAACTATCTTAATTGATTCAGATAATTCTGAGATTGAGACCGAGCCCGTGGCTGTTGGAGACCTGACGACTTTTGAGAGTTCTCTTTATCATTTTTCTGCTCAATATCCAAAGGCTTGGTATTATGCCGGTGTAAAAGGAACTGATGGTGAAGTTTTGCATCATTATGGATTTAGCAATGAATCTCTCGAAGATGCGACCAATGAATTAATTGGCCTGGATGTAATGTCTACTTCTAAACCGGACGGTCAATCTATGGATGGATCTAAGTTTGTCGTTTATGTAAATGTTGATGGACGTACTTATAGAATTTTTGGAGATAAGGGATATAAAGACATCGTTTCTTCGATGGCGAAAAATATTGTTCCAATAAAAGACGAAACTCCTCAAGTTAACTAAAATTATTCTATTGCCACTTTCTATTTAGCACTCTATAATGACAAGTGCTAAGTAGTTCGTATTACCATTTTCACCCTTATTGTAAAGGAGAAAACCGTAATCAGAGTACTTAAAGTGACAAATTTATGGTAGAATTTATAGAAATTTAAAATAAAAATATGAACGAATTTAATCATTTTGATAAGTTTACAAAGGAAGCTAAGCAGGCTTTGATTGTTGCTCAGGAAAAAGCTCGTGAAGCCAAGCTTAATTATGTTGGGACGGAACATCTTTTAATTGGAATATTGGCTCAAGAAAGTTCTTTGGGGGCTTCTGTTCTTCTTAATTTTGGAGTTTCCTTGGATAATGTGAATCTAGTTTTGAAAACAGTTGGAAGAAGTAGCGCTCCAGCTCCGGCAAATGAGCCTGCTGGACTTTCTGGATTTGCAAAAGATGTTATTGAAAAGGCTGTAGAATCAGCTAAAGAATTTGGACATTCTTTTGTTGGAACAGAGCATTTACTTTATTCTTTGGTTTCACAGCAAAATACGGCCGCTACGGTTATCTTGGAAAATATGAAGGTATCCCCTGCTGATGTGAAAGAACAAATTATGGAAATATTTGAAAGGGCAAAGGATATGCCTCCACAAGGAATTACTCCTGAGGGCATGCCAAAAGGTCCACAAAATATGAATCCGATAGAGTTTTTCTTAGCTGGATTGCATGGAGTTTTAACCGGTCAGCAAGGAGGCAAGGAAGGATATAAGGACGCTTATAAGCATAAAAAAAGTGCGGCTGAAAATTCTAAATCTAATACTCCAGCCTTGGATTATTTTACGACTGACATGGTTGCTGAAGCGAGAGCTGGAAAAGTAGACCCAATTGTTGGCAGAAAAAAGGAAATCGAACGTGTCATTAGTATTCTTTCTAGAAAAACTAAAAACAATCCTGTTCTTATTGGAGAATCTGGTGTCGGTAAAACTGCTGTTGTGGAGGGTCTTGCTCAAGCTATTGCAAAGGAATCTGTTCCTGAGAATATGGCTGATAAGAAAATTTTGTCTTTATCGATGTCTTCAGTGGTAGCTGGAACAAAATATCGTGGAGAATTTGAAGAAAGAATTAAGCAAATTTTGGAGGAAGCTGCTTCTCAAGATAATGTTATTCTTTTTATAGATGAATTACATACCATTATGGGAGCTGGTAGCGCTGAAGGAAGTCTCGATGCTGCTAATATTTTGAAACCGGTTTTATCTCGTGGAAAAGTTCAAGTAATTGGAGCTACTACGACAAATGAGTATCGTAAAAATATTGAGAAAGATGCCGCGCTAGAGCGCAGATTTCAATCGGTTATGGTTGAGGAACCTTCCGTTGATGAAACTTTGGAAATGCTGAATGGAATTAGAGAGGCTTTTGAAGATCATCATAATTTACTAATTACCGGAGAAGCTTTAACTGCTGCAGTAAAACTGTCAAAAAGGTATATCAATGATAGATTTTTGCCGGATAAGGCGATTGATTTAATTGATGAAGCTGCGGCTAAAAAGAGAATTAAAACTACTACTAGTAATGGTAAAGTTCAGAAATTACAAAAGAAATTACAGGGAATAATTAAGAAAAAAGAGGAATGTGTTTCAAATCAAGATTATGAAAAAGCTGCTGAATATAGAAATGAAGAACTTGAGGTTTTGAAAAAAATTGAGGAAGAAAAATTCGTAAAAATTCCTCGAGAAAAAAGAGAGAAATTAACTGCCGATGAAGTTGCCGAAGTTGTTTCGGCAATGACTGGAGTTCCAGTGACTAGATTGGTGAAAGATGATATTTCTAGACTTAAGAATTTAGAAAATTCCTTAAAGAAAAGGATTATTGGGCAGGATGAAGCGGTAACAGCGATCTCAAAAGCTATTCGTAGATCAAGAGCAGGGTTTGCTGATGAAAAACGACCAATTGGTTCATTTATTTTCATGGGACCAACTGGTGTTGGGAAAACCGAACTTGTAAAAACAATTGCGGAAGAAGTTTATAGCGATCGCAATGCGTTGATCAAAATAGACATGAGTGAATTCATGGAAAGACATAATACTTCTAGGCTTGTCGGAGCTACAGCTGGATATATTGGTTATGATGAGGGAGGTCAGCTAACAGAAGCCGTTAGACGAAAACCCTATAGTGTGATTTTGTTTGATGAAATTGAAAAAGCTCATCCAGATGTATTTAACTTATTGTTACAAATTTTAGAAGATGGGCAATTGACTGATGCAAAGGGACGTTTAATTGATTTCAGAAACACAATTATCATTATGACTTCCAATATTGGGGCTAAGAAATTGACCGAGAAAGCAGCGCCAATAGGGTTCTCTACTTCTAGCAAAGAAATTTCTAAAGCGGAAGGAGATTTCGAGGTAATGAAAGGTGAAATTTTGGGAGAGCTTAAAGATCATTTTAGACCTGAATTTTTAAATAGAGTTGATAAGGTCGTAGTATTCCATGCTTTGACCAATGATAATATCAAGGAAATCGTGAAATTACATTTAAGTTATCTTCAAAAACGTTTGGAATCTAAGAAAATTACTCTAGATACCACCCCTTCTGCCTTGGAAAAACTTTCAAAGATTGGTTATGATCCAAAATATGGAGCTAGGCCAGTGAGACGTGCTATTCAAGAGTTAGTTGAAGATCCTTTGACTGAGAAATTTTTGGATGGAACGTTTAAAGAAGGAGATATCGTAAAAATTGTGAAAAAAGGCCAGGACATAATCCTCTCTAGGTAAACTGTTGACTTTTTGTCATCTCGTGTTTATAATCCGTGGGCTTTTTGGTTTTTAAGGTATTTTTATTAGCAAGACCACTTTATAGACACAAAAAGCTTTATTATTAAAAGGTCTTGTTATAAAGGGTTTATGAAAACTAAAGTAGTTAGTTCTATTATGGAGGAGCTGCTGAAGAATACTCCTGAAGTGGCTATTCCGACGCCTGGCTCTCTAAGTGAGGGAACAGTAGTATCTATTCTAAAGAGCAAAGTTCTTGTTGATCTTGGAGGTGGATACACTGGAGTTATTTCTGGCCATGAGGCTCATGATAGCTTTGGAACGTTAAAAACTCTTCAAGAGGGAGACAGTGTTACGGCTTTTGTGCTTGAAGATGAAAATGATGATGGTTTAGTTGTTCTATCTCTTAGAAAAGCTAGCCAAAAGAAAACTTGGAACAAATTTGTCACAGCTTTTGAGACAAATGAGTCTATTACGGTTATGCCAAGTGAGGCTAATAAAGGTGGTCTACTATTAAATGTAGATGGAGTTAAGGGATTTATCCCAGTATCACAATTGGCTCCTTTACACTATCCACGTGTGGATGGTGCTGACTCAAGTCAAATCTTAGCTCGTCTTACAAAATTGGTTGGAGTTCCTTTAAGAGTTAAAGTTATCAATCTCGATAGAGATGGAGGAAAACTAATTTTCTCTGAGAAAGCTGCTGAACAGGAAAAGAGAGGCGAGGCTTTGGATAAACTAGAAGTTGGACAAAAAGTTAAAGGCAGAATTAGCGGTATTGTTAAGTTTGGTATTTTCGTTACATTTGAAGGCCTTGAAGGCTTGGTTCATATCTCTGAAATTGCTTGGGGTCACGTAAAAGACCCACATGATTATGGAAGACTTGGTGACGACGTAGAGGTTTTGATTATTGGTAAAGAGGGCGACAAAATCAGTCTTTCTATGAAGAGACTTGTGCCAGATCCATGGATTGAGGCTAGCAAAAAATATAAAGTTGGAACTGTCATTGAAGGAGAAGTTAATAGGATTACTCCTTTTGGAGCATTTATTAAATTAGATGATGAAATCAATGGATTGATCCATGTTAGTGAAATTTCTGAAGAAGAAGTTACCGATGCTACAGTTGCTCTTAAGGCTGGAGACAAGGTGAAGGCTAAGATTATTTCTATTGATCCGGAAGAGCACAGAGTTGCTTTATCTATTAAGGCTATGACTGAAAAACCAGCAAAGAAAAAGAAAGCAGAAAAAGAAGAATCTGCTGATGAAGCTGGTGAAGAGAAGGAGGGGAAAAAAGAAAAGAAAGAGAAAAAAGCTAAAAAAGAGGATACTGAGAAAGAAGAGGAATAATTGATCAAGTTAATTATCAAAAGAGCCCTACTAGTAGGGCTCTTTTTGTTGTAGAATTTTGAAGCATATTTTAATTAACAATTTTTGTATGAAAAAAATTATGGTAGTTATGTTGGCAGTCTTGATGATGGGGTGTACATCCCCTACTTCGACTAAAGTCACTAGGGCAAATTCTTATATAAGTAAGGGACTTGGAATCACTTTTCAATTTCCAGAAGAATATTCCAGAGAGTGTAAAAACGTTGTAGAGGAGAATGGCAATTCTATTACTTCCCCTGAAGTTAATGATAATGGTTGTTTTGGAGGAACAATTTCCGTATTTGAAAAACTTGAAACTCAATCTATTGAGGATGCTATTTTAAATTTGGTCAAAATCGAAGGTAGGGATCCGGCTAATTGCAAAGTAGTTAAAGGTGACATGAATGAAAGTGGATATGTATCATATGTAATGGCATTAGCTGATAATTATAAAATAGAATATACCGCTGATGAATTAAAACAAATCGCTGACGCGGACAAGCAAGCGGCTTTAGATAAAGGTCCTTTCAATGGGGAATGGCAAAAAGGTGAAATTTATGGCAAACGAGTAAAGGAAGTTTGTTCATCTGTAGTAAGGCCTGTGTCTGCCGGAACTTCAAAAGCTGCGCCTAGTTTATTTTTGTATAACGAAGCTAAATCTAAGACCAAGTTTATTTATACTTCCGGTTCTGCTGATCCTCAGTTTTTCGAATTTGGATTAGTGGAAATATTGTAATTTCTGCTGAATGAACCTCAACAAGGAACAGAACCAGGCGGTAAATCATAAAAATGGGCCTGTTTTAATAATTGCAGGAGCTGGAACCGGGAAAACTCGCGTAATTACTTCCAGAATTGTGAATTTGATCAATAACGAAGGGATTAAGCCTGAAAACATCCTTGCGCTGACCTTTACCGAAAAGGCTGCTAATGAAATGGTAGAGAGAATTGATTTGGAAATGCCTTTGGGATATAGCGAACTTTGCGTGAAAACTTTTCATGCTTTTTCGGATCAACTGCTGCATGAAAAAGGTCATGAAATAGGAATTGATACTGGATATAAAATCCTCGATCAAGTGGAGCAATGGTTTTTCTTTAAGAAAAATTTATTTAGTTTTGAACTGGATTACTACAGACCACTCGGAAATCCCAATAAATTTATTTATGATTTACTCTGGCATTTCAGCAAATTGAAAGACGAACTAATTACCCCTGATTCTTATATTGCCTATGCCGAAAAACTCACTGGCGAAGAAAAAGATAAAACTTTGGAAATTGCTAAAGTTTACAAACAATATCAAAATCTCTTGATCCAAAATAATTATTTGGATTTTGCCGATTTGACTAGTTATGCGCTGCAGCTCCTTGAAAAGAGAGAATCAGTTTTAAAGGAATATCAGGAAAAATTCAAATATGTTTTGATTGATGAATTTCAGGATACCAACTATGCCCAGTTCAAATTGGCCTTACTGCTCTCTCAAAATCACAAAAACATCTTCGCGGTTGGAGATGACGATCAAAGTATTTATAAATGGCGCGGAGCGAGTTTGAGTAACATGCTACAGTTTGAAAAGAATTTTCCAGACTGTGAAAAAATTGTTCTGTCTGAAAATTATAGAAGCACGAAAAACGTACTGGATGGAGCTTATAAGTTAATACAAAATAATAATCCCGATAGATTAGAGGTTAAAAATGGAATTAATAAACAATTAAGATGCAATGTTACCGACTCAAATGATCCAATTGAGGTTCATCGTTTCCCTTCGTTTGTGCAAGAGTCTTCATTTGTGGCTGAAAAAATTCAGCATTTGCATCAACAGGGATTTGAATATAGAGATTTTGCAGTTTTGATAAGGGCAAATCATCTGGCCCATCCTTTCGTGGATGAATTTAAGTATTTAGGAATCCCCTATCAAGTTCGTAATCCAAAGGGATTATTATCTTTGGAGGAGATTAAAGATCTAACTTCGGTAATAAAATTTTTGGCAAATCCTTTAGATGACATTTCTTTACTTAGAATCCTACGAATGGATGTCTTCGATATACCGATGGTAAAAATACTAGAGATTTTAAATAAGCCTAAAAAGACTCATTTAATAGAGGCGATTACTGCTGAAAATCTAGCTATTCCGGGATTTGAAAAAGGGGAAGAAAAAGTGCATGAAATTCTTAATGAATTAATAGCTTTCTCTAAAAAAGAGACTATTGGTTTAGTACTTAATGAATTTCTACAAAAATCCGGGTATCTGAAAAAATTGGTTGAGGCTGATAAATTTGAAGAGATTGAGAATATTAATGCCTTCGCCAGATACGTGACTAAATTCGAAAAAGATAACGAAGAAAGATCAGTGATTGATTTTGTGAGTTATTTGAAATTATTGGAAGAAGCTAATTCTCCTTTAGCGAACCACGAAGATTCGGACAGGGATTCCGTGCAAATCTTGACGGCTCATGGGGCTAAGGGTTTGGAATTCCCTTTTGTATTCATTGTTGATGCTGTAAATCAGCGCTTCCCTGGGACTAAAAGAAGCGACACTTTTGAGATACCGGAAGAACTGACTAAGGAGATTTATCCTGAAGGAGATTTCCATTTACAGGAGGAACGCAGACTTTTTTATGTAGCGATGACAAGGGCAAAAAAACAACTTTTTATCACCTATAGCGATCAATATGAAGGTTCTAAAAAATGGAAAATATCTCCTTTTGCGAAAGAGACTTTAGATAGCAACTGCGCTAAATTAATTGAACATGAAGAGACTGTCGATGCTATAAAAAAACTGAAAGAATTTAAAACTACCAAGCCTCCAATTTTCGATCTTCCTCCGTTCAAAAAGAAAACTCTGAGCTACAGTCAATTCGACACTTTTGGGACTTGTCCTTTGAAGTATAGTTACAGGTATATGCTTGGTGTTCCAGTTCCTCAGTCTCATGCGGCTAATTTCGGATCCAGCGTACATGACACTTTGAATCAACTTTATAGAATGCTTAAGTACGGCAAAAAAGTGACTTTGGAAATTCTAAAAGAGTTATATGAAAAAAATTGGGTTCCTTATGGGTACGAAAGTCCTGAACATGAGGAAATTCGTAAAAATCAAGGACTTACAATGTTGACTGAGTTTTTTGAGAAAAACAGTAATCCTTGGGTTATTCCAGCTTTTTTGGAACAACCTTTTAGTATCAAAGTAGATGAGTTTACGATCAGTGGTAGAATTGATCGTATTGATAAACTTAGTGACGGAACTTTTGAGGTTATTGATTATAAAACTGGCCGATCTAAAGAAAATATAAATTTAAAAAAAGACTTACAGTTATCTATATACGCTTTGGCATGTAGAGATGTTTTGAAAATTCCGGTATCAAAACTGAGTCTCTATTATCTAGAAAATAATGAGAAAACTTCGACGGAAAGATCTAGTCAACAAATCGACGAAGTAAAAGATGAAGTACGTGGATTTATATTGGACATGCAAACCTCAAAATTTAATCCTACACCAGGATTCATTTGCCAATTTTGTGATTACAGGATAATTTGTCCGGCAGTTTAGGATAATTTTCAAGTAGTGGATAAAACAGACCAACAATTAGTTTTGGAGTATCTTAATGGCAATAATGATTCATTCGAGAAGATTTTGAATCGTTATTTAAAACCTGTTTTTAACTTTATCTATAGATTTTCTGGAGGGATTACGGAAACTGAAGATTTAACGCAGGAAACATTTTTCAAAGCATGGAAATATTTAAAGAAATTTGATCCAGAAGAAAATTTTAAGACGTGGCTTTTTACAATAGCCAGAAATACAGCAATCGACTTCTTAAGAAAGAAAAAGAATTTTTCGTTCTCAGACTTTAATGATGACGAAGGAGATAATTTAATAACCGCAACATTATTCGACCCGGATTCCTCTCCGATTGAAGACTTTAAGGCTGTAGAAAAAAGTGAAGTAATTGAGCGTTTATTAAATAAGCTGTCCCCAAAATACAGAGAGGTACTTTTGCTCCATTACAACCATGATTTAACTTTTGATGAAATAGGAAAAATCCTGAAAAAACCTTTAGATACGGTCAAAAGCCAACACCGTAGAGCCTTAATTGCATTGAAAAAAATGATTGATGCACCAAAATAATAAACTTTAACGTATAAATTAATATGCAAAAGAATTACAAAAATTTGTTCGTAAATATTCCTGAGATAAATCCTCCAAGTTTTTTGCAGGGAAAAATTTTGGACAGAATTGCAGGTGCTAAAATGCGGAGAGTTAGAGTAATACTCACGGCGTTTAGTTTGATAATTGTAGTTGGAATAGCATCGATTGTCCCTGCGTTACAATATGTTTCCCAATCTTTTTCAAAATCCGGGTTTTATAGCTATTTCTCGCTGATATTTTCTGATGGGGGGTCTATTGTCGCTTATTGGCAAGAATTTTTACTTTCCCTTGCGGATACACTTCCGGTTATGGGTATCATCGTGCTATTTTCTATAATTTTCATGGTGCTTTTAGCCCTTCGATTTGTTGCAAAAAATTCAAAATATATACATTTGCCAATAAAATTTATTAACCAACACTAATAATGGAGATTAAAGATTTTTTACGTTCAAAAGTTTTCAAGCAGATTATTTGCACAATAGGATCTCTTATTGTTTTACTGATTGTGTTCAGAGCTGGAATGTTCGTTGGTCACAGAAGAGCTTCTTTCTCTTACGGTATGGGAGATAATTACTATAAAGTTTTTGATAAAAATCATCGAGAAGGTTTTATGGGAATGATGGGAGAAGATTTTCCGAATGCTCATGGTACGGCAGGCAGAATTATTAAGGTAGAATTACCTATCTTGATAATTGAAGATCGTGATGGCACTGAAAAAACAGTGCTAATCAAGGAGAATACGTCTATTAAAAAGGATAAAGATGATCTAAAATCAGCCGATTTAAAAGCAGATGATTTTGCTGTAATTATTGGTTCTCCAAATAATAAATCCCAAATTGAGGCGACACTTATTAGGTTATTACCTCCGCCTCCTGGAGATTTTCCATTTCCTGGTCCCGGGAAATTACCTCCTCCTGAATTGCTACCAATGGCCCCTGCGATCATAAAATAATTGTTTAACTTAAAATTTTGATGAGGAAATTGTTCGAATATTTAAGGCAACATAAATTTGTTAGTTTCATTGTTCTCATAGTTTTTTCTGTCTCACTTTTCTATGGATATAAAATGGCGTTTGGTGGAAAAGTTGAAACTAGATATGTTTTAAGCACGGTTGAAAAAGGGACTTTAACGACTTCAGTTTCAGGAAGTGGTCAGGTTTCAGTCTTGAATCAAACTGATGTTCAATCGGAAGTTTCAGGAGAAGTTATTGGCGTTTTTGTTGAACCTGGTCAAAAGATAACAAAGGGAGCTATTATCGCAAAACTTGATCCAGTAGAAGCTCAAAAGGCGGTAAGAGATGCTGAATTAAATTTGGAATCGGCAAAACTTAGTATGGAGAAATTGAATGGCCAAATTCAAACTACTCAAGCTGAAAACGACTTGGCTCAGGCTCAAAATGATTTGGCTCAATTACAACTTTCTCAAGAAATAGATTCCGAAGATGCTGAAGCTAGTAAGCAAAAGGCGTTGGATAATATTGAAAAAGCTTATGAAGATTCTTTTAATAAAATTTCTGATGCATTTTTGGATTTACCTACCATAAAGGAAGGACTCAGGGATATTCTTTCTGATATTAATGGATTAACAATACAAATGGATTCACGCGATAGGGGAAGACTGGATGATTTTAAGAATGCTGCAACTACAGATTTTTATTCTGCTAAAGATAAGTATGGAATCAATTTTAAATCATTTAAAAAAATTACTCGCTACTCCGAACAATCTGAAATAGAAGCTGTCCTTAATGAAACTACTGAAACTACAAAGGCCCTGGCTCAAGCTGCAAAAAGTGAAAATGATTATCTTAATGCGTGCATTGATTATCAAGATCAGCCCTCTTCTAGTGTACAGGAATCACTTGATACCTTGACTGAATATTTAAGTTTGGTTAACACTCATCTTTCTGATCTTTTGGCTGCCCAGAGGTCTTTACAGGATTATCTTGAGGCAAAGATAACCGCAGAAAATGAGCTAAGAGAAATATCTCAAAATCAGCCTTTAGATTTGTCTGAAGCTGAGTTCGCAGTGCAAAAAGCGCAAGAATCAATGGATGAATTAACGTCCGGTGGTAGTCTTGATATTAGAGCTCAGGATATACAAATAAGACAAAAGGAAAACGCTTTGAATGATGCCTTGGATAAATTAGCTGATTATACTGTAAGAGCTCCTTATTCTGGAACTGTTGCGGCAATTAATTATGATATTGGAGACAACGCGTCTTCTGGCTCTGCGTTTGCTTCTATTATTACAAATCAGCAAATTGCTGAAATCCCTTTAAACGAAGTTGATGTTCCAAAAGTAAAAGTTGGTCAAAAAGCTAATTTAACTTTTGATGCGATTGACTCCTTGGAGATTACTGGTGAAGTCGCTCAGATTGATACTCTTGCTACTACTACTCAGGGAGTCGTGACTTACAATGTAAAAATCCTTTTAGATATTCAAGATGAACGAGTGAGGCCAGGAATGAGCGTAAGTGCTGTAATTATTACTGAAGTGAAACAAGATATTTTATTGGTCCCCATTGCTGCAGTGAAATCTGATGACGAGGGTTCTTATGTGGAGATGTTTGAGGGGACCATGCCTGAAGATACAACTGGGCAGGGAGTGATCTCTTCTATCCTACCGGTTCAACAAGTTGTTGAGGTAGGCATTTCAGATGATACGTTTAATGAGATCGTTTCTGGTCTTGAAGAAGGAGATCAAATTATTGTGAAAACAACTACTTCAACGGTTACAAATACAAATACGAGCACTCAAGCTAAATCTATTACAAGTATGTTGGGAGGCAATAAAACTGGTGGAGGAGCCCCTCCTGCTGGTGGAGGAGCCCCTCCTATGGATTAAAAAAAATATGTATGAACGACAATAAAAGTATGATCGAAATAGAGAATGTTGGTAAAATTTACAAAACCGGCGATGTTGAGTTTGAGGCTTTAAAGGGTGTTTCTTTTTCTATCAAAGAGGGTGAATTCGTAGCTATAGTGGGCCCGTCTGGCTCAGGCAAATCTACTTTGATGCATATTCTTGGGGCGTTGGACACTCCAACTCGTGGAAAGTATTATTTAAATGGATTCGATGTTTCCAGGCTTAGCGAAGATCACCTTGCAGATATTAGGAGAAGTCAAATTGGATTTGTATTCCAAGCTTTCAATCTTTTACCGAGGGCTACTGTATTGCGTAACGTGATGCTCCCTTTGGTTTATGAAGGGGTTGCTGCAGATGAGAGGAAGAGACGTGCTGAAGAAGCCTTGATGGCGGCAGGTCTTGATGAAGGACATTTTTTACATCTATCAAATCAGCTTTCTGGTGGGCAGATTCAGCGTGTAGCAATTGCTCGAGCATTGGTAAATGAACCTAAATTGATTCTTGCAGATGAACCAACGGGCAATCTGGATACAAAAACTGGAGATATCGTTCTCGGGACTTTTCAAAAATTAAATCAAGATCTTGGACGTACGATTATTTTAATTACGCATGAACCGGATATCGCGGCCTGTGCCGAGAGAATTATTCATGTAAGAGATGGATTGATCGTAAGTGATTCTAAGTCTCATCAAAGAAAAGTAATAAATAAACTATGACAATTTTGGATACTTTACAGGAAACTTATGCGGCTCTTTTTGCTAATAAAATTAGATCCGGGTTAACTGTTTTGGGGATTGTGATTGGAATTAGTTCAGTAATAACAATGGTTGCAATTGGACAAGGGGCTCAAGGATCTATTGAGACAAGTATTCAATCTATTGGATCTAATTTGATAATGGTAATGCCTGGCGCTAGTAGAACTCCGGGATCGACAGTTCGTGCTGGAAGAGGCTCATCAAAAACATTAACTAAAGCTGATGCAGATGCTATTTCAAAAGAAATCACATTAGCCAGCGCTGTCGCCCCAGACGTCTCTGGAAGCTATCAAGTTACTGGCAAGGGAACTAATACAAATACTTCAATCGTTGGGACTGTTCCTTCTTACTCTGTAGTAAGGAATGTGACTGTCGACGAAGGCTCTTTTATTTTAGATCAAAATGTTAAAAGTATGTCGAAAGTAGCAGTGTTAGGGCCAACTACTAGAGATGATCTTTTTGGAGTAGGTGCTACGAACGTTATTGGCCAAAAAATTAAAATAAAGGGAATTGAGTTTAAAATTATTGGAATTACTAAATCAAAAGGTGGATCTGGTTTTGGTAGTCAAGATGATATGATTTTTGTGCCCCTAACTACGGCTCAACGCTATTTAAGTGGAGATAATTACGTTTCGACTATTAGTGTTCAGGCTAAAGACGCTGC
>Ga0172381_10005297_pt1 | contig 13133 bp, 18 predicted proteins | sample Leawel6488metaG_FD_119754 | JGI IMG/M metagenome (GOLD analysis project Ga0172381, IMG submission 119754) | Leachate microbial communities from a municipal landfill in Southern Ontario, Canada - Leachate well 64-88 metaG | ecosystem: Engineered > Solid waste > Landfill > Unclassified | place... | reverse complement strand
GGCGTTAATAATCTTTTAGATAAGCAATACTCGGAATACGGCGGCTACGCTTTTAATAGTGCAATCCTGGCGAATGACAAATTTTACTATCCCAGCCCGGGAAGGAATTTTAACCTAAAAGCCAGTTATTCTTTTTAGCTCCCTATTTTTATTGATAGGTGCACTTTTTATGATAAACTAAATTAATGAGAAATTATCGTTTGTTGCAAATTGCCCTGCTAATTTCATTGACCGTGCACGCGGTTGTTATCTTTAACAGCCGCATTTTACCTTTTATCAAACCTCCGGAGAGGGAAGAGAAGACAAAAGTAAGCTATATTAAGCTCAAGAATCTACCTAAAGAGGAGTTGAAGCCGAAAGAGCAAGAGGAGGTTAGATTTAATAAAAGGATTCCGCCCCCGTTTGTAGAGACTAAAGATCTGCACCAAGATAGAAACGCGGTAAAACCGCGCGACCTGCAGTCTCTTAAGCCGGAGCTGATAAGAGAAGGTATGACTATTGCCAAAAGGAAGATAACTCTACCCCCGGTTGATATGGCTAAGATCGATAATCCTTCTTATATAAGTTATTACCAGATTGTGCGCGAAAAGATCAGGCGTTCCGCTTATCAAAATTACACACGCAGTGAAACAGGTGAGGTCTATGTTGCTTTCGTAGTCTCTAATGACGGAGACCTCAGGAATACGCGTTTGATCGAAGAAAAGTCTTCCAAGAACCCATATCTTAAAAATATTGCCTTATCCAGCGTAAAAAGCGCTTCACCGTTCCCGTCTTTTCCCAAAGAACTCGATTATCCCGAACTTTCTTTTAATGTAGTTATATCTTTTGAGATTGAATAAGCAGTGTTTTGCGGCTGCTCAATTTGTTGACACACCTCTGAAAGAGTGGTATAGTATTTCCACAAAATTAGGCTATTTTTTAACTAAATTTTCATAAATTTGTTCTTGAAAGGAGATGATAATATTGTCTGAAGTCGAAGTTAAAAGAGATGAATCTTTTGAATCAGCGTTGCGCCGTTTCAAGAAAAAGATCGAGCAGGAAGGCATCCTCAGAGAAGTAAGAGACCGCAAGCATTACGAAAAGCCAAGCGCGCGTAAGAGAAAGAAAGCAAAAGAAAGAAGATAAGAATAATGCCCTTGGCGCTCTCAACTTCCTGGAATGCTTATCGGCACGATAATGCCAAGGATTTGCTCTTTGAGATAAAGCAGCTCGGGTTTAATGATATTGAACTGAGCTTTAATCTTACCCGTTTATTGGTAGACGAAATAAGTAAGGTAGCCCGTGATATCGGTTTAAATATCTTAAGCCTGCATAACTATTGCCCTATACCCGAAGGATTAAGCCGTAAAGAAGCCTTGCCTGATTGTTTTTCCCTCTCTGCTTTAGACTCTGAAGAAAGAAAAAGAGCTGTAAGCTATACTAAAAGAACTATAGATTACGCTTCTTCTTTAGGGGCTAAGGCGGTAGTTTTGCATTGCGGCAGAGTGGAGATCGAGGATAAGACCAGGGAACTTATTGCTTTCTATGATAGCAAATGTTTAAGCTCTGAAAAGGCTATCCGGGTAAGAGATGAGTTCTTGAAAAAGAGAGAGGATTTATCCGGTAGTTTTTTGGAAAAGGTCCTTATCTCTTTAGATGAGCTTAATGCCTACGCAGGATCCAAAGGCGTACTTTTAGGGGTAGAAAACCGTTTTTATTACCGCGAAATACCGAATTTTGAAGAGATCGGGGTTATTCTTAATAAGTTTAAAGGTTCAAGTTTAGCTTATTGGCATGATACCGGCCACGCCCGGGTAATGGAAAGCCTGGGTTTTATTAAAAACGGCAGTTTTCTTAAGGCCTACGCCCCGGATTTAATAGGTGCGCATTTGCATAATACCTTAGGGTGTTTAGATCATCAGGCACCGTCTAAAGGGGATCTCGATTTTAAAGAGATGAATCCTTTTTTTAGAAAAGATACGATTAAAGTGATCGAGGCCCATCAACCGGCTACGGCAGAAGAATTAAAAGAGAGCCTGAGATTGTTGCAGGGTATTTTTAATGGAATCCTCTAAATTACGTAAACCAGTTTTCGCCGGCAGATTCTATCCTCAGGATGCTCCAGCTATTAATAAAGCAATAGGCGGATTCTTAAAAAGCAAGCCGGAGAGTAAATTAAAAGCTATAGGTTGTATGCTGCCCCACGCCGGGTATGTTTATTCCGGAAAGGTCGCGGCAACAACCCTTTCCCGGATAGATATCCCGGATAGGATCGTTCTTCTGGGTCCGAATCATACCGGAAACGGCGCGGTTTGCAGTATTATGGCTGACGGGATATGGCAAACTCCGTTAGGAGAAGTCAGGATAGATAAGCGGTTAGCTGAACTTATATTATCCGCTTCTAAGCATCTTGAGATTGATAGTGCCGCTCATCAGGATGAACATTCTTTAGAAGTCGAGCTGCCGATGCTGCAGTATTTCAAGAATAGTTTCGAAATTGTTCCGATAGCTTTTATTCTTCAGGAACTAAGTATATTGCAAGAGATAGGTGAAGGTATAGCCAAAGTTATCAAAGAGTCAGATTATAAAGACAGGATCATGCTTCTGGCAAGCTCCGATATGACGCATTATGAAGCTGCGAGCCAGGCAAGAGCTAAAGATAAAAAAGCGATTGAAGCCATATTGGCGCTTGATGAAAAACGGTTAATGCGCGAAATAAGCCGTTACGATATATCAATGTGCGGTTACGCTCCGGTAATAGTAATGCTTAGCGCGGCTAAGGCTCTGGGAGCGAAAAGCGGAGAATTAGCGCTTTATCAGACAAGTGGTGATATCACCGGTGATAAGTCAAGTGTTGTCGGCTACGCCGGGATAATTATTAAATAATGGAAGAAGAAAAGAAAGATTTTATGCCTCCTAAGCCGGATTTCAGTTTTTTTATTACCACTCTCTCGCTTCAGGCTTCGATTGCTTTGGGTGCGATGGCAAATCCGGTTACAAATAAAACAGAGACTGACCTCGCTCAGGCAAAATTTATAATCGATACTTTAGATATGCTGGTTGATAAAACTAAAGGCAATCTTAATGCGGATGAGTCTAAATTATTGGAAAATCTGCTTTATGAGCTTAAGACCGTTTATCTTTCTAAGAGCGATGATATTAAAAAATGATTGATAAGGAATTAATTGATATTTTATGCTGCCCGGCTTGCAAAGGGGATCTTACTCTTATTGATAAAAAGATTGTCTGTAAAAAGTGCAAGAAAAAGTATCCTGTCAAAGACGGCCTTCCGGTAATACTCATTGACGAAGCGGAAAGCGAATAGCCGATTTTAATCCCTTAGAACAGGGATATACATTGGAGGGAGAACTGAGTGAAAAAGATACTTGTAATTCATGGGCCGAATCTTAATCTTTTGGGCCAGCGCGAGCCTAAAGTTTACGGTAAAGTAACGTTAAAAGAGATAAACGAAGGGTTGAAAAAGATAGCCAGGCAACGTAAAGCCGGTTTAGTTATAAAACAATCCAACCATGAAGGTGAGATAGTCGATTTAATCGCCGGCGCAAGGAAGAAGTTTGACGCGATACTGATTAATCCGGCCGCCTATACGCATACAAGTGTCGCCATTAGGGATGCTATAGCTGCCGCAGGTATTAAAACCGTTGAGGTGCATCTCTCCAATATTTATGCCCGTGAAGAATTCCGTCAGAAGTCACTGGTTAGCCCCGTAGCTTCCGGTACGATCCTGGGTTTCGGAGCCAAAAGCTATTACCTTGGGCTGGAAGCTTTATTGGATCTGCTTAATGGATAATGAAGACTACTCCGTTGTTGGTAAAGAAAATAAGATCCAATGGACTGGACGGATTTATTGTTTCGTCAAAGGGCAATATCACCTACCTTACTCAATTCCCTAACCCCGATGCTTATCTGCTTGTTGCTTCAAACGGCCTAACCTATTTTACGGATTCCAGATATACGCATCAAGCACAAAGAGAGCTCAGAGGCATAGCGCGCCTGAAAAAGATAAATGGTTCTGCTTTTAAGCTGATTGCGCAAAGTTGCGCCGAACTCGGGCTTAAAAGGATAGGTTTTGAAGAAAGGGATTTGCCTTACGCTGAGTATAAAAAGATCAATAGCTGCTTAAAGACGGGTTCATATCTTGTCCCAACTCATGGGATAATCGAAGAATTAAGAGAGACCAAGAAAGCCGGAGAGATAGCTAAAATTAAAAAAGCTCTTAAAATTACCGCTCTGGCAATGGAATTTATCAGAGATTTTATCCGCCCTGGTGTAAGCGAGCTGGAGATAGCCGCGGAGCTGGAGCGTTTTATCCGTTACCAGGGTGCGATTGGTTCGGCTTTTGACATTATTGTCGCTTTTGGAGAGAATTCCTGTCACCCGCATCATTTGCCTACCGCAAGAAGAATGAAGGAGAATGATATCGTGCTTATTGACGCGGGCGTTGAGTATCTGGGTTATAAATCTGACTTGACAAGGGTATTCTTTTTGGGTAAAATTAATACTCTTGCCCGCCGGATTTACGCATTAGTACTTAAAGCGCAGGAAATGGCGATAAAAAAGATTAAGCCTGGCGCAAGGGCTGCGTTTATTGATGCTGCCAGCCGTAAATATATAGCCGGCAAGGGTTACGGTAATTATTTTATGCATAGCTTGGGGCACGGGGTGGGAGTAAATATTCACGAAGACCCGAGTATCTCAAGCAAGAGCGAGGATATTTTAAAAGAAGGTATGGTTTTTACGGTTGAACCGGCAATTTACCTGCCGGGTAAATTCGGGATACGCATAGAAGACATGGTTTTAGTGACAAAGAAAGGATGTGAGGTGTTAAGTGGCTCTATCAATAAATGAAATAAAATCAGGTGTGACGATCTTAGTGGATAATTGTGTTTACGTGGTTATTGATGCTCAGCATGTCAAACCGGGTAAAGGCGCGGCATTCGTCCGTGCGAAATTAAGAAATATGAAAAATTCAAATGTCCAGGAAAAGACTTTCCGCGGTGATGAAAAAATAGAGCAGGCATTTGTTGAGGAAAGAAAGCTCCAGTACCAGTATAATTCCGGCCATCTTTATCATTTTATGGATTCCGATAATTTCGAGGAGATCGCCGTTGCAGAAGAGAGCCTGGGAGATAAAACAAAATTTTTAAAGGACAATATCGAAGTTATGGGGTATTTTTTTAAAGATGAAGTCTTGTCCGTTAACTTGCCGAATTTCATAGAGGTTAAGATCATTCATACCGAGCCGGGCATAAAAGGCGATACAGCCAAGAGCGGGACTAAGCCGGCTGAGATAGAGACCGGAGCTAATATTCAGGTTCCGCTTTTTATCGACGAAGGCGATCTAATCAAGGTAGATACTCGTACCAGCGGATACGTGGAGAGGGTCAACAAAGAATAAAAGGTATTTATAAAGGAGCATCTTATGAATATTAAAGAAATAAAAGAGATGATCAATCTCATGAATGAGAACAGCCTGATGGAGTTAGAGATAGAAAAAGAAGGTATGCGTATCAGGCTGAAGAAGACTTCTTCCGGTGTAGAGGGATTTAGCGGGCCTATCGTGGTAGAGAGGCAGAATTTAGTTGATTCATCGCCTAAACAGGTTCAGGAAGCGCCAAAAGAAGTTAACCTTAAGTCCGTAGAGATCAAATCACCTATGGTAGGGACTTTTTACCGCGCGCCCAGCCCGGAATCTCCCGCTTATGTGGAAGTGGGCCAGAATGTCGAACCAGGCCAGGTTATCTGTATTATTGAAGCGATGAAATTAATGAATGAGATAAAATCAGAGATAAAAGGCAAGATACTGGAAGTTTTAGTTGACAATGCCGAGCCTATTGAATTCGGACAGCCTTTATTTTTAATCGAACCTATTTAATAAAATAATTTATGTTTTCTAAAATACTTATCGCTAACCGTGGCGAAATAGCCCTAAGGATCATCCGCGCCTGCCGCGAATTGGGTATCAGGACGGTTGCTGTTTATTCCAAAGTAGACAGAGATTCTCTTCATGTACGCTTCGCCGATGAAGCGGTTTGTATCGGCCAGGCATCTTCATCAAGCAGTTATCTTAATATTCCCGCGATTATCAGCGCAGCAGAGATCACAGATGTGGAAGCAATACATCCCGGTTATGGTTTCTTGGCCGAGAATGCCCATTTTGCCGAGATATGCGAATCTTGCAAAATTACCTTTATCGGCCCGACTCCCGAAAATATCAGGTTAATGGGGGATAAGATGGCTGCGCGTGCGACAATGCACAAAGCCGGCCTGCCTATTGTCCCGGGAAGCCCCGCGGCAATTAAGAATAAAGAAGAAGCATTACGCACTGCTAAATCAATCGGTTATCCCGTGATAATAAAAGCGGCTGCCGGAGGCGGAGGCAAGGGGATGCGCATCTGCCATAATGACTTGACTTTAGTCTCAAGCATTATTACCGCGCAGTCTGAAGCCGAAGCAAATTTCGGCAATTCCAATGTTTATATCGAAAAATATATCGAGAAGCCGCGCCATATTGAAGTTCAGATTATTGCCGATAAAGCCGGGCATATATTACAACTGGGAGAAAGGGATTGTAGTATTCAGAGGCGGCACCAGAAGCTTCTGGAAGAATCCCCTTCCGGAGTGGTTGACAGTAAAATGCGGAAGAAGCTCGGGGAATTAGTCCTTAAAGGGATGAAGTCCATAAATTATGTCAGTTGCGGCACGATCGAATTTCTTCTCGACGCTAAAACAAATAATTTTTACTTTATGGAGATGAATACGCGCATTCAGGTTGAACATCCTGTTACCGAGATGGTTACAGGTATTGATCTGATTAAAGAACAGCTAAAGGTGGCAGCGGGTGAAAAGCTAAAGATCCAGCAAGATCAGATACATATCAGTGGTGCGGCTATAGAATGCAGAATTAATGCCGAGGATCCGGATAATAATTTTATGCCCTCACCAGGGAAGATCGAAACTTTAATCCTGCCTGGCGGCCCCGGAGTACGTCTGGATACGCACATTTACGCGGGTTATGAAATTCCTCCTTATTATGATTCTTTGATTGCTAAATTAATCGTGCATGCAAATAACCGCCAGGAGGCGATCAAGAAAATGCACCGGGCATTAAGCGAGTTCCATATTTCACCTATAAAAACTACAATACCTTTTCATCTTAAACTTATGGAGAATCCGTTATTTCTAAAAGGAGATATCTCTACGCATTTTATCCAGGATATGCTCAAAGAAGAAACTAAAGCATAGAAAAAGGGGGCTAATGATGAGAATATTTACGGTTCTGGGAATATTTTTTTACGCGGCAGTGATTATATTAGCCAGCCTTGCTTTAATCGTTTTCGCTTTAAATATCTTGCAGCCGCAGGATATCAATAATCTTTTAGTCCAGGTGCAGGGTAGCATCAATTCCCGGATTATAACGGGGATTTCAGGGCTGCTTCTGATTTTGATCAGTTTTTCTTTTGCTCAATTAATTCTCGGCCGTTTTCAGCGCGAGAAAACAATCGCTTTTACCACTTCATCCGGGGAAGTGACCATCGCCCTCTCCGCAGTAGAAGATTTGATCCGCAGGCTTACGGGAATTATTCCTGAGATTAAAGAACTCCGGCCGGATGTAATTGCTAATAAAAAAGGGATCGTTGTAGATTTAAGGGTCATTCTGAAAAAGGAGGCTAATATCCCGGAGCTGACTTCACGCTTGCAGGATATTACCAGGACCAAGATCCAGGAAGTTTTAGGGGTTGAGGAGCAGATTATTGTTAAGATTCATGTAGCTAAAATCGCGGCGATTGAAGATAAAGACAAACGTAAGAAAGATTTTGAAAAAACAGAGCCCGAAATTCCGTTTAACGGTTATAACCGGGCCTAAGGGAGGATAGTTGAAATGGCAAAGATTGGTATTTTAACTGGCGGTGGTGATTGCCCGGGGTTAAACCCTGTTATCCGGGCGGTAGTAAGAAAAGGATTGGCTGAGGGTTTTGAATTCTTGGGGATAAAGGATGGCTGGAAAGGTTTAGTAGAGAATAAGACTATGCCTTTGGATATTGACGCAATCTCCGGAATTATTAATAAGGGTGGTACGATATTAGGGACCTCAAGAACAAATCCTTATAAAAAAGAAGGAAGTTTGGATAAGGCCAGAGATAATTTTAAAAAGATGGGTTTGTATGCTTTGATAGCTATAGGCGGGGAGGATACTTTAGGGGTTGCATCTAAATTAACGGATGACGGAATTCCTAACATAGTCGGCGTTCCGAAAACAATAGATAATGATCTTTCCGCTACGGATTATACATTCGGTTTTGATACCGCTTTAAATATCGCGACCGAGTGCATTGATCGGCTGCATACTACTGCCGAGAGCCATCATCGCGTTATTGTTGTTGAGGTTATGGGCAGGCATGCCGGATGGATTGCCGTTGAAGCCGGGATCGCCGGAGGCGCGGACGTAGTTTTGATCCCCGAAGTGCCTATTAATATCGAGGAAGTCTGCGGCATAATCAATAAAAGGCATAGCCGCGGTAAAACATTTAGTATCGTGGTAGTGGCGGAAGGGGCCAAATTTAAAGATAGCGGGATGGTGCTTCAGGAGCAGACACTTGATGCTTTCGGCCATGTCCGTTTAGGCGGTATAGGTGAATCATTAGCCGGTGAAATTGAAAAGCGGACCAGTTTCGAAACGAGGGTGAGTGTTTTAGGGCATATCCAAAGAGGTGGAACTCCGACGGCATTTGACCGCGTGCTCGGAACCAGATTAGGTGTAAAAGCGATAGAGTTAGTTATGGCCAAGAAATTCGGCCGCATGGCTGCGCTTCAGGGGATTAAGATAGTCGATGTTCCTTTAAAAGACGCGGTTAAAGAGTTAAAGACAGTGGATATGGAACTATATAATGTAGCCAGAGTCTTTTCTGGATAGGAGAAAGAGATGCGTGGAATAATACAGGAAGCTATCTTAGAGAGTATTCGCGTAAAGGAAGAGCTCCTTAAGAACAATATCGCTGAAATAGTCGAGATATCCAGAAAGATTGTTGAGTCTTTGAAAAAAGGCGGCAAGTTGATTGTTTTTGGAAATGGAGGTTCTGCCAGCGACGCGCAGCATATCGCCGCGGAATTGGTGGGAAGATTTAAAAAAGACCGCCCTGCGTTACCAGCCATAGCCTTGACTGTCAACACTTCTATTATTACGGCATTAGCCAATGATTTTGGTTATGATATTATTTTCGCGCGGCAGATCGAGGCCTTAGCAGTTAAAAACGATGTGGTTCTTGGCATCTCCACAAGCGGTAAGGCGAAGAATGTTGTTTTGGCCCTAAAGCAGGCTAAAAAAATGGGTTTATTGACAGTTGCTTTAACCGGCGGAGACGGCGGGGAGATAGCTAAACAAGCGGATTTATCTCTGATTATCCCCTCATCGCAAACCGCGCGTATACAGGAGAGCCATATCTTAGTCGGGCATATTATATGCGAGCTTATCGAAGAAGAGGCCGGTATCCGTTGAAAGATAAGATAAAGTCTTTAAATCAACTTGTTAAACTGGTCTCCCGTCTTAAGAAGTCGGGTAAAAAGATAGTTTTTACCAACGGCTGTTTTGATCTTTTGCATTACGGTCATGCTAAATACCTCGAGGATGCGGGTAATAAGGGCGATATCCTGATTGTCGGGGTAAATAGCGACGCTTCAATCAAAAGAATTAAAGGGGAGAAGCGCCCTATTGTTAAGGAGAAGAATCGAATGCTCCTTTTAGCCGCTTTAGAGAGCGTCGATTTTGTCGTGCTTTTTAATGAAGACACGCCTTATAATACCATTAAAAAAATCCGGCCGGATATATTGATTAAAGGCGCTGATTGGGACAAGAAAGATATTGTCGGCGCTGATATTCTTAAGAGTTACGGTGGCAAGGTTGCGACTGTAAAGCTGGTTAAGGGCCTATCCACGACTAATCTTATAAAAACAATTGTTAAAAACTAAGCAGTATAAAATTAACCGGGTCATTGATGCTAATATTAACCGTGCTAAGGAAGGGTTGCGCGTTTGCGAAGAGGTAACAAGGTTTATACTTGATAATCGCCGGCTTACCTCGGAGCTTAAGATAATCAGGCATAACCTGAGTTCTGTAGCGGTTTCTTTAGCCGCGAAGGATAAACTTATTAAGGAAAGATCGAGCCTTAAAGACGTAGGCAGGTTTTTAAAAGCCAATGAACTTAGAAGGAGCGGAGTCAGTGATATTTTTTCCGCTAACATAGGCCGGGTTAAGGAATCTGTCCGTGTCCTTGAAGAATTCAGCAAGCTGATTAACCTTAAGGCCGCGCTTGGTTTTAAGAGTATCAGGTACAGAATATACGAGATTGAGAAAAAAGCCTCCGCTTCTTTGTCGCGTAGCGGAAAATAAAATAAAAATGACCCAGATAGAATCGGCAAAACAGAATAGATTAACGCCTTTAATGAGGCGTATCGCTAAGATTGAAGGTATAAGCCCCCGCGAGCTTCTCTTAAATATCAAAAACGGCAGCGTAGTTATCTTAAATAATAATCTCCACAACCTCAAGTCGCCCTGTGCCGTGGGTAAAGGTTTAACAACGAAGATAAATGCTAATATCGGTACTTCTACCGATAAATCCAGCATTAAGGAAGAATTAAAGAAACTTGCCGCTTCGATTAAGTACGGCGCGGACGCTGTTATGGACCTAAGCGTTGGCGGCGACCTGAAAAAAGTCCGCAAAGAAGTACTTAAGCATTCCTCCATTCCTTTAGGCACTGTTCCGGTCTACCAAATAGCGGTTAATGCCAGCCTTAAAAGCAAGAGCCCCTTAAAATTTGATTATCTGGATATGCTTGAAGTTTTAGAATCACAGGCTAAAGAAGGGGTGGATTTTTTTACTATTCACTCCGGAGTAACGCTTAAGAGCATGGATAGCTTAAAGAAGAGTAAAAGGGTTTTGGATATTGTTTCAAGGGGCGGGGCGATAATAGCCAGCTGGATGAAATTGCACGGTAAAGAGAATCCATTTTTCGAACATTTCGATAAGATTTTAGATATTGCTTATAAGTATGACGTAGTTTTAAGCCTGGGAGACGGTATGCGCCCGGGTTCAATCTTAGACGCTAATGATAAGGCGCAATTTATGGAACTAAAAATATTAGGCGAATTGGCCCTGCGCGCCAGAGAAAGAAACGTGCAGGTTATGATTGAAGGGCCGGGGCATGTGCCGCTTAATAAGATCAAAGAGAATATCACCCTGGAGAAAAAATTATGCCATGGTGCTCCTTTTTATGTCTTAGGGCCTTTAGTTACCGATATCGCCAGCGGTTACGATCATATCAGCGGTGCTATCGGAGGGGCGTTAGCCGCAAGTTTCGGGGCTGATTTCTTATGTTATCTGACTCCTGCGGAGCATTTAAGGCACCCTTCCTTAGAAGACGTACGCGAAGGCGTTATTGCTTCTAAAATATCAGCGCACGCGGCAGATATAGTAAAAGGCAATAAATTTGCGCTTAACCTGGACCGCGAGATGTCTTTAGCCAGAAAAAAACGCGATTGGACAAAACAGATAAAATGCTCGATAGACCCGGATAAAGCCAGAGAATACAGGAAGTCATCCAGGCCTAAAGACAGTGAAGTCTGCACTATGTGCGGTAAATATTGTTCGATTAAGTTGATGGAAGATTGTATCTCTTAAGGCAGGCAGGATTTTTGCGGGTGTAATTCAGTGGTAGAATGGCAGCTTCCCAAGCTGCATATGGCGGTCCGATTCCGCTCACCCGCTTTACTAAAAAAACTTATGTTTCGGAATAATAGATTATTATTTAATCATTTAACCGCGGCAGCCTGCTTATTATTTCTTTCCGGTTGCGCCACAGCTCCTTATACCAAACCAGTAACTCCCCAGTCGGTAAATTTACCTGGTATTTATCATAATGTTGAAAAAGGCGAGACGCTTTGGAGGATATCCAAGACATATGGAGTAGATCTTGAAGAATTAGTTAAAGTTAACCGTATTGCCGATAGTACGGCAATTGAGACCGGGCAGAAAATATTTATACCCAATTATTCTAAGCCTAAGCCCCAATATGTAAAATATGCCGAGAATGATGATTTTATCTGGCCGGTAAAAGGGAGAGTAGTGGGTTCTTTCGGCCAGGTTATTAACAATATGATTAATAAAGGGATAAATATAGCGCCATATGGATCCCGTGATATAATAGCTTCCAGGTCAGGGAGAGTTGTTTTTCTGAGTAATAATTTCGCCGGGTTAGGTAAAACTATCATACTTGACCATGGCGATGGGTTTTTTACCGTTTATGCATTAAGCTCAGAGGTCTTTGTGCGTCCCGGTGATAGCATTAAGCAAGGCACGGTTATCGCAAAATTAGGTTCGCCGGGTGAGAGCAAGAGGAATTATTTGCATTTTGAAATCAGGAAGAGGCATCTCTCCCAGAACCCTGTTTTTTATTTACCATGAATCCCGTTGCAAACTATTTTGTAACGGGGAATTATAAGTGAGGTTTGCAACGGGATGAATAAAACCATATTTTTCGATCGTAAAACTTATTTAGAGATTCTGCATAAACGCGTTAGCGGGCTCAAGGATAACTACCGCCAGAATATCGCTATAATCGGTGATGAGCTGGTAGGTAAGACTTCGCTGGTCTTTAAATTCATGGATACTTTCAACGATAACCGCATTATCCTGGTTTTTGTGGAGACACGCCTCGAATCCGTAGCTTCCTTCGCAAAAAGATTTATCGGAGTATTGCTCTACAACTTTTTAAGCAATAGCGGTATTATTCTTAAAGAAGACCTGGGATTTTTGATCCAGAAGTCTTCGGGCTATATCCCCAAGACAGTAGAGAAGATTAACCTGATTTTAAATAATCTGGCCAAAAGAAGAACAACAGGTGTTTTTTCCGATTTAATGCTCTTATCTGAGAGTATACACGCGGAGACAGGAAAATCCTGTGTTGTGATATTTGATGAATTCCAGAACTTAGAAAACCTGGGCCTTAAAAATTTATACCGCGATTGGTCGAAACTTTTAATATCGAACAAGAACACGATGTATATGATTATCAGCTCGATGAAATTTAAGGCTAAGGAGATTCTCTCCAAAGATCTCTCGCTCTTATTCGGGAATTTC
>Ga0172381_10005296_pt1 | contig 13134 bp, 19 predicted proteins | sample Leawel6488metaG_FD_119754 | JGI IMG/M metagenome (GOLD analysis project Ga0172381, IMG submission 119754) | Leachate microbial communities from a municipal landfill in Southern Ontario, Canada - Leachate well 64-88 metaG | ecosystem: Engineered > Solid waste > Landfill > Unclassified | place... | reverse complement strand
TTTGGAAAACCATCTTCTAAATGTATTAATTTAATTATTCCTGAATTTGGTCTAGAAGCAATAAAAGAACTTCCAACTTTTGAATAAGTACCGGTTACCCAAGTTATATCATTATATCCTTCTTCTTTATACTTATTAATATATGGGAGTAAGTGAAAATTATCTCCCAGTAATAAACCTCCGCATACAAGTAATAATTTCATTTTACTTTCCTTATTATAATTTATAAATCCAAAATGATTATCTTGGAACATATTCATATCATGAAAATCTCCAAATACATTAGCTGTAGTTAATGAGTCATGCATAATTTTAGCTTTGTCAAATCTAACATAATCAAAATCAAATATCATACAATGCCCGCAACCTATATCTATTACAGGCATTGGTTGATTATATTTTTTCCAAACACTTCTTATTAATGTTATTCTATTCATATAGATTTTTTCTTAAATATAATCCAGAAATTTCTTTTACCACTATCACCTTTCCAACCACTAGAATCAATAATTTCAACTATATCTGATTTAGTTAAATATGATTGAAAATTTGTTGAACTTAAACCTACACCATAACCACAAGTAACTTCTCTATTACTTTTCCACTCTTCATGCTGCAACATCAATTTAGCTATTCCATTAGGTTTTAAGATTCTTTCTATTTCAGAAATATATTTTAATTGGATATCTTTATAAGGCATATGTTGAAAACAAATAATAGATATAACAAACGAGATAGTATTATCTGGAATATCTATAGTTCCTAATCCATCACTAACTATAAATTTATTTCTTTCAGAATTATATGGAGGAAGTTGTTTAGCAAATTTTATCATTCCCTCATCTATATCTACACCGTATGTATTTTTAAATCTATCTTTAGTAGCATATAACATTCTACCCATTCCACATCCAATTTCCAAAATAACATCCTTATCCGGAATAATAGAATTTTCTTCTTTAAGAAAAAATTGATTATAATCTTCAGTACCACTTTTCAAGAAATCATCTAATTTCCAATTTTTGTTGTCGGACCTAATAATATACATTGCTTTAGTCATATCTTTAGTAAATCCAGCCCAATAGTTTTTCATATAAATATTATCTGTCATTGTTAATTTCCTTTAATCTAATGTTACATGTTTCCATTTATTATATACAGCTTTTAAACTATCATCATGCATTTTCCAATCCATCTTTTTTTAATACTCTAATTATTTCTTCCATCGTTTTAATTGCACATTCATTACTCATATGATCTAAACAATTTAAAGCTAAAATATTATCAAAATAATTATTTTGATATAATAATTCTTCTGAACTTTTATTTGATCTGTGTTGAGCTTTATATACAGTTTGATAAGAATTGGGTTCTAATTTTAAATATTCATCCATAAGAGGATCTATTAAAAAAATTTTACTATTTTGATCAGCTGCAAATAAAGATACAGGAACAGCTCCGCATCCAATATCAAGTATGTTTCCTTGTAATGAAGTTTCTTTATTATTCCATATATTATAAAAATCAAAATATTTTTTAGTATATAATTGTTCAAATGGCCATTTTCTACCAGCCCAAAATTTAAGTTCTGATTGTTCTCTTGTATTCATAAGTTCTCTCGGATGGAAAATATGGAGCTTATCTCCATGGACAGAATCCGACCTTTCATGTTTTATAATTTGTTCTGAACCATGATAAAACATATGAAATCATTTAATTTCAAATATTTTAACTCACTTTTAAAACCGATGTTTTTAAAGTATCAATTGAAACTAATTAATTAAATCTAGTTAGATACAAGCTATGGAGATCGTCCCCATAGTTATTGACTTAAAATTCTATCCTTATATGAACAGTGTTAGCTTGTTCTGGAGTTGCAACTTTATAAATTGTTTGTTTAAGAAAATTAAATAGAGAATATTCTACCATTATATTTTGTATTTTGTGCACTTTGTTAATTGGATTTAATATTCTTTCACTTAACTGTTCAAAAGAATATTTTCTAAGATCCCCATCACTTCTACCAATATCAAGTTTTTCTTTATCATAATTAAATTCGTTTGTTATAAATAAAAATCTATTACATATTTCGGCAGCTTTTTGATAACATTCTATATCTTTATTAATATTATGTTGTAGTGCGTAAATTGATGTTACTATATCATATTTAGTAAAATCTAAATCTAATAAATCGTTTATATATAAATTATAATTTGTTTTAAATTCATTTTTATATTTATTTTGTAATTTTATAATTGAACCATCTCGTTCTACACAATCAACTATGTAACCTAAAGATGCCATATAAGCAGGAAATTTGCTTTCTCTACAACCTATATCAAGTAATTTTTTAGAATGAGGAATTTTTTCTAAATAATTCATTATTAAATTGTAAGAATACATTCGTATCGGATCTGAAAGTTTTTCTTTTATCATTTTTTTAATCCTTTTAAAAATAACATTTCCATAAAGCTCGTCTTTTATTATCTGTAAATCCGAGAAATTCATAATTGATTTTTAAAACGTTATTTAATATATGATTCCATGATTTGTAAGTTCTACCTTTTTCAATAATATCATTTTCTATTCTGACTTCTCCATCTGCATGAGATTCAATAAAAATAAATCCAGATGATATATTTTTTAATAAATATTTAATTTGCCCAGGATTTTGAAAATAATCCCATACAGCAAGTAAAAAAATATTATCATATTTTTTATTAAATATTTTATGATTTAATTCATTATTTAAATCTATACAGAAATATTTACCCTCTGGATTTATTTTTTTTGCCCATTTTATAAATTGTGGATTTATATCTATTCCAATAGTTTCATTTCCTAATAATGTATAATATCTAGAAATTGATCCTATATTACATCCAATATCTAATATAGATCCATTTAATTTATGTCCTATTAAATTAATTCTATCAATACTTGATCTAATTCCTTTTACTATTGTATTTTTATTTTGATCAATAATATCTTGATATATTCCGTGGGTTCCTCCCCCGGAAGTTTGTGGTTTTAAATCTTTTATCATTTCATCTATTAATTTTTTTTCCATATTTCCTCTTTTAAATCTTGATAACTTTTTGCTCTGCATGTTCCGCAGCAATTAGGAATCATAAGATTTTTTTGTTGACACATATCAGTGCATAATTCAAAAATTGAATTTTGGACTGTTCTTTTTGCTATTTGAAAATCTATAAGAACTGGATAAATATTATTTTTTAAAAGAATATTTTTAGTAGTTAAATCATAATGTGAAATTTGATTTTTCCACAAATAAAAAATAATATTTCTTGCATCAGACAATATTCTATTTTTTTCTTGGTGATCCAGTTTATGCAAAACATTTTTCAAAGTTGTTGGGATATAATCATATACACAGAATGTAACATTATCATTTGAATAAAATCCATGATTCTTTATTATACCATCATATTTTAAATCTTTAGTCATATAATATCCATTTTCTATAGTTTTGCAATGAATTAAATTTTGATCTAATTTTGTATGAGCACATTTGATAGCATATTGATTTTTGTATTTATAAATTCTCAAACAATTATTTATATGCCCTTTTTCGTTATTCCATGGATCAATAATTTCTAAATTATTATATCTAATTTCATTAGATATCTCAATAAGTTCATCTTTAGTTAGCATTTTATCTCCGTTAAGTGATAGCACATCAAGTAATTTTCTGGCATTGTATTTATTCTATGAATAGTATCTTTAATTGATTCGTGGAAAGAATAGTATATGCCTTCTGAATGATATTTTTTTAAAGTATGATAATTCAAATTGGTATGATAAGTGAATGTTTTTGTTTCTGGGCCTGTGCATACAAAAGAGAAATTAAATTCATCTAAAATATCCAAAATACATTGATTAAAAGAATTAAATGGGAAAATGATACCACCAATATCAAAACAAGAAAATCTATAGCAAAAATCTCTCATTTTGGTTTTAAGATATTCTGGGGTTCTACCGTCAAATTCATTTCTCCACCCAATAGTTTTTTTTGGAAGATCCCATCTATCTACGTTATGTGTAAACCCATGAAGCAGAGGTACAGCATTTGGTAATTTGTTTATAATAAAATCTATATCCTCATCAGTAGTATAATCACCAACTACTCCCAAATAATATTCAATATTCCGATCTTCAAAATATGAAAGAATTTTAGTGGTTTGATCATAGGTAACTCTCTCACAATACTTGCCCCAAATAGGAAAATCATCTATTCTTATTTTAACATTAGATTCCATTAATAAATTCTATCCATTCTTTTTTAAATTTGTTAAAATCTGCATACTTTTCTGCCCATTGTCTTGGTTGAATAGGCAGCTTGTTATTTTTAACTAATTCCCATAATTCATGTAATTTATTTATTACTAATTCAATATTTCTTGATTCTTGCCATGGAATAATTAATCCAGGAAATTCATTCTCATCACTTGTTTCAAGTACTCCAGTTTTAGTGGCTAGTACTGGTAATCCAGATGATATTCCCTCACTCAATGCATAACTATTTCCTTCATATTGAGATAATTGCAAAAATAAATCTCCCCTTCTAAACTTCTCGGATTCTTCTCCAACTGCAGCATTTAAATATTCAAATTCAAAATCAGTACATTTCTTTTGTAATTTTTCTATAAATTCTTTACCTTTATTATAATCATTAGCACAATGTATAACTATTGGTTTTTGGTTAGTATTATTTATTTCTTTAGTACAGAATTCATTTAAATCTATTCCATTAAGAATGATTTTATCTGCTTCAACTCCATGATGGTTTTTTAAATAGTAAGCTGATGCTGGTGATACAGCTACCTTGTAATTACATCGGTTAGTCCACATTTCATGTTGCTTATTAATTTCATTTTTAAATCTTGATAGTTTGTCAGTTCTGATTGCAAATTCCTTCCAAGTTCCATGTACTATGCTGATTATTATATTCTCTTTAGGTATAGTATATAATCCATCTGCTCCATCTACTATAAATATAGTAGTTTTATTTAAATACAATGGAATATCTTTTGTTAATATCAATTTGCATCCAATAGTAGTTTCTAAATAACTAGCAAATTTTGGAACACCTCCAGTATGACCTTGACTTCTGAGAGATGAGCTAACATGAATTATTTCTTTATTAATTAATTCATTCATATTAACTTCTCCAATATTTTTCTCATATCAAAATTATTTATATAATCATCATATATTTGTTCACATATTTCTCTTTTTACTTTTTCATTTTTAAAATACTTTTCTATAATGGAATCATATTCATTTAGATTGAAATTAATAATTCCTTTAATAGGACAATATATAGATTCAGTAATAAAAAAACATTTATTAGAAATCATAGGAATAATTCTTTCCCATTCTGTAAATTTATTATTACTGTAACTATGAACATTTAGATTGATAGTTGTATTTTTTAAAATCTCTATTCTTTTATTATAATTCCATTGTCTAATAAATTCAAATTTATTTTGTACTTTTTGTTTGAATTCAATTCTTCTTTTAGTTTCTGCTCCTAATAAACTTATTTCTGGAGTAGATATTTTGGAATAAGATTTAACTTCTAATTTTGGATGATATCCTATTACAAGATAGTTTTCTTTTTTATTATTTATATCAAATCCAAATATTTTGGTTGGATTGAAATCATAAGCTGTTTGTATTTGTATTGGTTTATGGCACAATTGTTCTGTTTGGATTAACCAATATATTTTATGTTTTTCTTTTATTAAGTTCCTTGGGAAGTTTTTAATAGCTATAATTAATTCGCTATTTGATAAAGTTCCCTCTTTATGACCAATATCAATTAATGACCATTTTAAAGATGTAATAATTGAAGTGAAAAATTTTGTATCTGCATCACTAACAATACAAAATATCATATCACACTTCCTTTTTTAATTTGATTTAGTAGCTATCAATTTTTTAATTTTCTCATTTACATATTTTTTAGCTTCTTTTTTTATTTTATCTTTTGTAGTAGTCGATTTCAAAGTAGGTACTTTTTTAGGTAATGATTCATAAGTTCCAGTAGTAGCAATACCCGCAGCAGAAATTGTTTCTTTTAAGTATTTATCAACGCTTTTCATTCTTTTTCCTTTTATGATTATCTAAATATTTTTTACCATCCAAATACTCTAACACAGGAATTGTGCAATTACATCCACAACATATAGTCTAAATTAGCACAACTAGTGAATGATATATTATTAATGTTCTTTTTCATTAATATACAAGATTTATAGTTGGTTTCTTTTCTTTTATTGCTTTTTCCATGTTGATTAAATTAGTATAATAATTATTTTCCATTCCATCTTCTGATAAATGATCTAAAGCAATTCGTTTAGCTATTAGTGGGCAATCAGTATGCTCCATTTCTATTTTAATTCCTAATTCTAATTGTTTAGAATTTATAGTAGATGGTTTCTTTTCATTGTAATTACCATATGATAGAATATCACTTAATACAGAATAAATCTCTTGTTCTAGTAAATGTTTATCCACATTCAATTTATCTGCTAATGCATGTACTTCTTCATCTTTTGGATATTGATGAGTAGTAAAGAAATCCATTACATTTTTTCTTATTTCTGGATTTAATGATTGAGGATTATGTTCAAAAAGAAATTTCATTATAGTTTTCATATTTATTTGTTATCCTTATTTAAATGATTCAAAATTTTATTTTTGTTCAATAGTGAACCAAAAAAGAAACGAATAAATTAAAAAGTAGATAATGAAATATTACAACATAAAAGGTAGATAAAATGAACAAATTAAAAAAAAAATTTTTATGTGAAACTATATTTTGCATGAGTGGATACTCTAATGAGTTAGATGAAAAATTGAAAGATGTAAAAACATTTAAAGATCTGTTAAGAATTGAAAAGAAATTTTCTGAAAAAGTATCATTAGAAAATAGAATAGAATCGATATATAATGATAATGAAATATTAAATATATCAACATTAGAATCAGATCAAAAAAATCAAAATATAAAATATAAAATTTTAGATGAATCATTAGCTGCATTAGATACTATGATTTTATCTGCTTTATTTGGACTTACTAAAGGAATTTCTGCATTAGTTATGGGTACTGGTATATTGACATCAGCAGCTTTAGGATATGGTATTTTTAAATTATGGCAAAGATTTTTATCAACTGAAGCTAAAGCATGTCCGAAATTGACAGATGTAGATAAATCAATATGTATGTTAAATTATAGAATTGAAGGTATTGAAACAGTAGTTAATCAATTGAATGAAGCTCTTTCAGTATGTAATAAAAGTGAAAATCCTGGGCTATGTAGATATAATATAGAAAAACAAATTAAAGTGTGGATATTAAAATTGACAGATAATAGAAAACAGTTAGCAGAATTTCTATCAAAAAAAAATACAAAAAAAACAAGCAAAGGAAATAAAAATACTCATAAATCTGATATTCCTATTTCCCCTGCATTTAGTACTAGTAAGTTTTAAACAATTAGTTTGGGACCTACGGGCTTAACTATTTTGGATGGATTTATATATTTTTCATATTCTACTGAAATTTCTTTTGGACAATCTATCCACAATAGTATATGATTTTTTTTGATAGTTAATTGGTCTTTTAGTTTGAAAAAAGGATGTAGTGGAAGAAACCCCATTCTCACACTTTTTTCGCTTTGAGGAACCATTGTTAGTTGAAGTAAATCTTTAAATACTATAGTATTATCATCTTCTATAATTTTCTCACCAATTACAATTTCACCAGATATTAATTTAGCACTTCGAATTTCCATTTATTTTTCCTTTCATTGTTAAGATCCACAATTTCTACATGGAGTTATTTTATTATTTCTGATTCTTAATTCTTGAACTAATTTAGTTCTCGGAATTAATTGAGTCATTTTATCATCAAGCAGAACAGGAACTTTTTTATCCCAGTTTAATTTCTCTAATGATTTTTTCAATTTAATTCGTTCTTGAGGTATTAGTGCATTATTATCTAATTGTATATATTTAAATTCAGGATGTAAAATTTTATATCGTTTACAATCTTCACAATTTTCTAAAGCAATTAGCATCATATACTATATTTCCTTTCTCCAGCACATGGCTATTTTATTTTTACAATTTAAACACTCGCACACTATATTATATCCAGGAGTTTCTGATATTGATTCTACTAATGAAAATTTACCACAATTAGGACATGGCCTATAGGATGTTTTAAAGTCTTTTAAACCATTATATTCATAAGAAGGACCTAGGTCTCTGAACTGAATATTACTTGGTAAAACTACTAAATGATTCAAAGATGCAACTACTATGGCTCCATAACAAATATGTTTTGTTATTATTAATAATTCTTTCTCAATTAAACTATTATCTACTTGGACTAAAGTACCAGCATCTATTTTTTTTGCTGGAGTTTTTTCTTTCAATTGGATAGGTCTACTTTTAATTTCTATTCCAGAATCAAATTCAGAAGCATCACATAAAGGACATACTAAGGTATCAATATTTAACAAATAATAATTTCTTATTAAAGTAACAGGAGTGATATGTGGCAAACTAATAGTTTTATTTTTTAATGCAATTTCATTTCTGTTTGTTGACTGAGAAAAATACTCAATTAATGTTCCACTTTTAACTTTATATAAAAACATTTTTTTAACTCCTTTTATTTTATTCAGCTGTTTGATTTTTCTGAACAAATTAAAAATAACCGGAGGTAATTGAAATGATAACTATTAGAAATTTAATTCAAAATATTGAAAAAGGTCAAAGTTCTGTAAGTGTAAAATACATATTTCAACAATTAGATCAAATGTATGAAGGAAACAAAGATCTTATTCAAATAGTTTATTGTAAACAAGATAATACAGGATCTACAGTATATTTAAAAATTCCATCAGCAGAACGTCCAGGATTATTTTTTGATATTGTTTTCTGGGTTAATTCAAAAGATAAGATCAAACAAGATACACAATTTAAAGTTTTTTCCAATAGTCCATCATTTGCTTATAACTTTTCATATATATTTAATAAAGCAAATGCATTATTATTTCCTGAAAAATTTCCATCTGCGTTTTTAACAATGCCACCAAAAGTAAGAAATCCATTAAAAATATATTCATTCGACAAGCACCTCTACTTCGGATTAAAAAAATTAGCTGGAAAAAATTTAGAATTATTAAATTCTGAATTATCAACTCATACACCTCCAGTAGTTTTAACATTTAAAGAGATGAACCCAAAATGACAGACCACATCAATAATGAATCTTTGATCAAAGCAAATAAGATTTTAAAAACAACATTAGAAATAACAGAACAAATAATTTTAGATAATAAAGAAATAGATATAAAGAAAATCTTTGAACGAATTGGTACTGAACTTGATATAGTTAAAATTTTTTTATTAAGATTTCCGATGTTAGATAGTAATTATATAGAGTGGATAAAACCAGGATTTGAATCTACTCAAAACTATAAAAAAAATTTATTTGATAATGAACATGATAATTATGATATTAGTCAATTATTAGAATGGGTTTATACTGGGAATGTATTTTGCATAAGTATTGATCATTACCCTACAATGTTTAAAGTAATTGTTAGAACAGTAAATATAGAAAAATACTATAAAATTTTAGTTCCTATAATAATAAAAAACAAGCCATGGGGCATTATGGGAATAGGACAAGTATCAGATCAACCAATAGATTTATTAACAGAATCATCTTTGGTTGGATTATGCAAACTAATCTCTTTAGTAATTAAACAAGGTGAAGAAAAAGAAAAGATTAATGCAATGATAGACCAGAAAATAATTGAATTTAAACAAAGAGCAAAAATTAAATATTAGAAAAGGTTAACTTAAATGAGTGATAATAAAAGTACCGAAATTAAATTGTTAGAATTGTTCGATATTTTATCTAAGTCCTTTTACAATCTATCGTCTACTTACGAGAAATTAAAATCAGATCTTGAATCAGTTTCTAGATGTGGACAGAATATAATAGATACTAGACAACTTGTAAATCAAATAGATAAAGACTTACAAATAGTTAAACAAAATTGCAGCAACATAGAAAAAATATCTTTTGAATTACAAGCATATCAAACTAATTTCTTAAATATTCCGGGACAAGTTTTTGATCATCTACATTCTATAAGCAACAATCTCACAAATATTATGGAAGAATTAAAAAGACATGATGGAAAAACTGCAGATGCTGTTAAAAAATTAATTGATACATTTGATGATGAATTTTTAGATGCTGTTAAAAAGATTAAAGAGTTAGGAATTATAATTCAACAACTAGAACCAATTACTAAATTTTCTATTCTTATTAATAAACCTTTATCTTTAATAATATTATTTGTTACTATAACTATCGCTGTAGGTGGATTTATTTTAATGGTATGGGAAACTAAAACTAAAATAGAAAAAGCTACAATTACAACACTCGAACAAGTAGCAATAGAATATCAGAAGCAAAAAAATTAAAAAAGAGAGGAGTCAAATGACCCCCTCTCTTAATATTTATACTATTACTGGATTTGGAGTAAATCTCAACAATAGCAAATTTACAAGAACTTTTTCATTACTTTCACATTGTATATCTAAAGTTTTTATTCCCATTGTATTCATTCTATGCCATACATTAGGGATCAGTAAATATAAACAATTAGAATTACTTTTTACCTCTATACCTTTTCCACACATTTCTATTCGTTTAGAAGTAATACAACAACAATCAAAATCATTAATATTTCTATCTATTTTTATATCATCTAGATTATCAATATCAATTACATCCAGAGAATCATATTTTTCAAGTTCTGAATAATAAGAATATCGTTTTCGGAATCTTGTCATGTGTTCTTTATTCATAACTATAATTAAATTGGATACATCATATTGGTCATTACTTATTTCACAATTTCGCAATATAATATGACACATTCCTTCATGTATTATGTCTGAATCAGAAAACATGAAAACTCTTACTTCTCCATTATTCAATTTGTATTTTTTATCAAAAATAATAAATTCAGAATTAATAACTTGAATGTTTTCACTTTCAAATTTTATTTTTTTAAATCCTGATTTTATTATTAATCGATTATTTTTGTTTGTAAGGGTTCCTAACATATTATCTCCTAATTCAAACATTTATAAACTTTGGTTTTCATATCAGAATCCATCAATTCTAATATGCTTAATGAAATAGGAGTTGATTTATTATTCTCAACCATTTCAGTCTTTAATAATATACTAATTCCTATGGGAACTACTTCAGCAGAAATCGGATGGATACTATGAAATACATCAACAAGTTCATTTCTGAAATTTGTTATTTTTGCAACATTGTATTTATTAAGTCTTATATGTTTTATAAATTCATTAATACATGCAACTAATAAACAATAACAACTACTCTTGGAAAGATCTTTATATACTATCTCTTTCTTTCCAGCTAAAATATCTACTGCATTCCATTTCGATAATACTTTAACATACTCTACAAAACTCTTAGCAAATTCTTCTCCTATTATACCACTACACACATTTAATAAATCAATAACATCCAATTCATCTTTTTGTCTTATTTTTTGTAGCATATCTATTTGCTTGGAGCAATTAGTCCAACTTCTAGGACTGGCCCAAGCTTTAGATTCAAGTGGATCGGATGATATCATATCTGTATGCTGATCAATAAAAGATATAATATCTATTCTAATTCCATTTTTTATTGCAAAATTATTTATCCAGCACTTAGCATCAGAATGTACTTTCTGAAAATATATTCTATTTGATACTGGAGCTAATATTTGTTGAAATCCGGCTTTATCAGTATCTTGATTTCCTGCCATTACTATGGCAACATTATCTGGTAAAGAATATCCATGTATTCCTCTATTATTACTGTCTATTAAACGAAACAAATACTTCTGGATTTCTTTAGTACATAAATGAATATCATCAAGAAACAAAATAATTTTACTATTTTTAGATGGAATTAATAATTTGTCAAAATTTAAAATCTCTGGTTTGCTCCATTCAATAGTACCTTCTTGATGTCCTGGTCTTGGTAATCCAGTTAACATTTCTAAAAGCATTATTGCCATATGATGCACAATTAAACCATAACCATGTTTTTCACAAAACTCACTCATAACTTGAGTTTTACCTATTCCTGGGGAACCTAATAACATTAATACTGCACATGACTTATTTTCTTTAGTCATCAAATATTGTAATGCAATATTAGCTTCTATATAATTTTCTGCTTCATTTATTAAACATCCTGTTCCGTTCTGAGTGTTCATTTCTTTCTCCCTTAATTTTCTATTTTAATAATTTTTCCTTTTATATTATCAGAATATGAGTCTTGACTAGTTAACCAAATTACTGGTATATTAGATGGTAATAGATTTTGATAAGTAGGGATATCCGAACAAAGATCAGATAATCCAATAATTATAGATACATTATTTTCATTGCTACTTTTTAGAAAATTACATACTTCATTAAATACATCTTTATGAGAAGTGCCTCCATTTCCATGTCTGATCATAACTTGATCTAAATTAGATTCTAATTCATCAAAACTATGATAGAATTCTTTAGACAATACTTCAACATCATGTTGTATCACATATAAGTTTTTAAAATATGTACAACTTTGTCGAATCGCACTAATAGATTTTCTAAAGTCATCATCTGACATAGAACCACTTACATCATTCATAAAAATGATAGTTCCATAAGATTCTTCTTCTAATATTCCAGGCAAATAACCAATTTCTGGAATTGCTAAACTAAGAATTTTAACTCGACTCCAAGAACTTTCATCCTTCTTTTCAAATATAGTTCTTAAAGAATCTTTTAAAATGGTTTCCCATTTTATTTTCACTTTAAATAATTTATCAACAAACTTTTTAAAATCAGAACTTACTAATCCTTTGGATAAAGATGATTGTAATAAATTTCTTCTATAAATTTTATTTTCGGCTTCAGCAAGAACTTGTTCAGAATTTTCCTCAGTTTCTTTGTTATTTTTATCATCAACAATTTTTAAAATTTTTATTTTATT
>Ga0172381_10005295_pt1 | contig 13134 bp, 12 predicted proteins | sample Leawel6488metaG_FD_119754 | JGI IMG/M metagenome (GOLD analysis project Ga0172381, IMG submission 119754) | Leachate microbial communities from a municipal landfill in Southern Ontario, Canada - Leachate well 64-88 metaG | ecosystem: Engineered > Solid waste > Landfill > Unclassified | place... | reverse complement strand
GTTATTTTGGAGGCGTTGCCACGGATATAGTCAAAGCCTGTAACGTCTATTTCGTCGCATGGTTTACCATCTGCCATTGTGATGTGAATGGCATAGCGGGCATTTGCTACTTTACCTTTTGTTTTACTTTCAACAAATAGGGCTGATTCTGCGGTTTTTTCGTGTTTTAGTTTTAGAATCGGGAGTACGCCTTCGCGCTCGCAAAGTTCCTTAAGTACAACGTCATTTAGGTAGTGAACTATTTTTTTTATTTCGTCTTCGCTTTCACATTGAACTCCGATGGAATCAGTGTGTGAATAAAGTACGGGGTATCCCTTAAGTAAACCAGTGTGTTTTTGAAGTTTAGCTTGTAGTTCGGGGGTTTTGGCTTCTATGGCGTGTATGCAGGTGTAGATGCCTAAACGTGCTTTTTCTGTTTCTTTTTTAGCTTTTTCTATGTCAAAGCGACGGCTGCCAGCATAAGCTACATAACCCCACGTAGTGTTTAGAATGAATTTAACTTGGTTGCGTTTCTTTTTCGCTTTGTCGTATTCTGCTGTGCCTTTTTTGTATTTGTCCATTTCAGCTTCAAATTCTTCACGTTTAGCTAAAAGTTTGTCAACTACTTTAACTATTAGCGGGTCTAGGTTGTATGCTTTTAGTATGTTGGGGTAGTAGCGGCTCATGTCTAAGAATTGAAGCCAATTGTAGATGCCTGCTGGGGGGCTAAATATTTCGGCTGCGTGAAAGGTTTCGTGGCTACGGTTTTCTCTGTCTGGACTTGAGTTTTGTACAAAGCCATCTATGTAGGATTGGCGCAAACCAAGTGTGTCAATTAGGGTGCTGTTTACAGTTGCTTTATGGCATGATTCTAAGCCAATGAAAGTTTTTATGCCCCATACGAAATCACATAGTTCTTGCGGTGGTTCTTGTTCTGGCAAACCTGTTTTTTCATCTATTTTGTTTTTTGATGTCCATCCAATCATGTCAAGTATTACCATGATTGCAACGTCTAACCAATTGTATTTGGTGAAGTTTGTTATGTTATTTTCTGACCATAGGTCTTTGCGGAAGTGGTCTGCTACAAGTTCAGCGGATGTAAATATGCCTTCTTCTACGGCTACGTCTTTTAGGCTGTAGTATAGTTTGCTGTTTATTTTTTGGTAAACTACGCATAGGTCGGCATCGTCAAATTTGTCATATGGTAGTTCGATTCCAAATGTGGCGGCGCGTGTTTTGGGGTATTCTTTGTCTGCTATTTTGCCGTTCCAGTGTGCTAATAATTGTGCTTTTGTTTCATCCATAAGCTCTTTTGCAAGTGTAAATAGGGCTTTTTCATGTTTTTTGTAAACCACTATGTGGTTTGGTGCCCATTCTTCAATTAGCTCGTCTTGCTGCATCCAAGGTCTTAGTATGCAAGTTATGTAGTTACGTTCGCCACTATCGAAAAATGTGAAGCCTGTTACTGGGCGATCGGGTACTTTTGGGTCAACAAAACGGGTTAGCACATCTATTTCAAAATCTATGTATAGTTTAGTAAGTGGTATTTCTAAAGCTGGGGCGGGGGTAAGTTTTCGGTAGTGAATTGGTTGTGTTATGTCTTCTTGATTTACTTCAAAACCGTGGCATATGCCCGTGTTTATTAGGAAGCGGCGTATGAAAACTATGTCGGCTTCATAGTGTTTTTTGAATAAACTGCGTACACTTACGCCTTTGCCTTTTTTGCTGTGCACTACATTTGGTGATGTAACGTAAATACATTTTAGTTGTTGACCGTTTTCGTGGCGGTAGCCGTCTTCTACACGGGGTATATAATCTGTGATCGGGGCTTCGTATTTGCCGTTTTTTCCGTGAACTGTTATGTATTCAGGTATTTCAGCGTATTGGTCAACATAAAAACGTGGCTCAAAATCAGTTACGATTAGTTTGTGTGTTCGGAATGCATCACATGCGTAAACGGTGATTGTTTTGTCGTTGTTGTATGTTGCAGAAATAAAATTGAAGGTTTGCATTTATTGCAAGCCTCCAAAAATTGGGGTTTTTACAAAAAGAGGAAAAAAGCATTGTATTCTTAGCTGATTTATTGCGCTACTGTTCTCTGGGCAACTGGCAGAACTTCTGGTTCTTCTAGTGGCATCTTGCTTTCGTCTACAACTTCGTAAACTTGGATTCTCTTTTCGTTGACTAAACGTAGCACGCCTGCATCGACCAACACTTTTGCCTTGTGTCTGATAATCCAACCTGCCCACCATTTGTGAGGGTCTGGTGGAATTGATGGTTGACCTAATCGCTTGCGGATTGCACTTACATTGGCTTTGCCACCAAGTTCTTTTATTGCGCTGACAATGTTCAGCGCTGTAATTTCTCGGGGTTCCTTTGGTGCTTCTGGTTCGGGTGCGGCTGGTTCCTCGGTTACTGCTTCTTCTGGGATATCGATTGCTGCTGGAGCATCGCCCATGTTTTCTTCCTCTTGGAATTTCTTGTTTTTCTTTCCCATTTAAATCTACCTTTGTGTTTTCAAGTATTTTTTGCTTGAAAGAAATATTAACTTGGCTCAATATAAATATTTTGATGTTTTTTGCTGAATTCATTTAAACCACCTGTTGAGGTTATTTGATGTAGGTAATATTTTTTCGTAAATAAGTAATTTGACTTTTGTTTCTCTGCTTTTTATTAATTTGAACATGTTTTTTTCGTAAAATGCTTGCGCGTTGATATTATGTTCTTCAGTTTCTAAACGTATTGTAGCGACTTTATGGTTTATTGCTATTTGCTCAAGTTGCGCAAGCAATTTTTTTCCGATTCCACTTTTCCGTTTTTCATTTTTAACAAAAATTTCCTTTAAAATTACAACACATTCACGTTTACTGAAATGATAACGAATAAAACCGTTATCATCAAAAATAAACTCGTTTTTATCTATGCTTTGTTGTATCGCGGGAATAGGCAGATAGTATAAGGTTTTTTCTTTTTGACCTTCCGCGTACATTTTTGATAAATCTTTGGCGGTGAACATTTAACTTATCCCCAGATAATTATTAATTTGATTTAATGTTACTATTCCATCGCCGCGTAATTCGTCAACTAAACCTTTTTCAGCGTTCCATTCGCCGCCTATGTTCCAGAATAGTATTGGTTGTGGTATTTTGTCAATGTTTAGGGTTAGCCATTGCCATGCTTTGCGGTCATATATTAAATCACATGGAAAAGGTGGGGTGCAGTCTGGGGTTTCTTTGTATTTATATGGTGATGTTATTACGTTTAGTTTTACACCAAATAGTGATTTTACGTGGTTTTTTATGTAGTTAAAGCGGCTTATGGTACTGACTTCACTTGTGCTCATTACAGCGTAGATTTTTGGGTGAACATTTGATTTTAGTAAACCGTTTACTAAGCCTGTTGTGATTGTGCCGCCTCCGCAACTTATTATTACTGAACCTGTTAGCAGTTCTTTGGGTACTGTGCAAACTTGTTCAGCTACTTCACTTATTGTTTCAGGTAAGTGTAGTTTGTCTGGTAACAGGTAACCGTTTAGTGATGTCATATATTTTTTGGCACGGTTGTAACGGATTGATTGTTTAGCGCCTTTTTGTAATTCAATGTGTCCGTTGTGTGCTGTTATCATTTTGCGGTAAAACATGTTTTCTGCTTTTTGTGGCATAAAAACGTAAACTTCAAAATAGTGATTAAACACCATGTTGTTTAGGGCGCTTACTATCCAACCTGCACGGCTTAAGCCGCTGTCAAGTATGCCTATTTTGGTGTATTTGCCTTCTTTTTGCAAAGTTTCCATGTGGGCTTGTACACCGCGTGATTTTGCGTTGTTTGCTGCTGGGAACGGGTTCACAAGGTCTTCACGTTTTACGTAGATGGTTGTTTCGTTTATTTTGTATTGTTCAATGGGTGTTATAATCATGCAAAATACTTCCCGAAGTTGTTTGGTTTGTAGTTAGTGATTAAATAGAATTTTTGTACACGGGTGCCTTTGCTGTTGTTTAGCTGGGTAAACGCGCTTGATTCACGGCTGAAAACTTGCACCGTGTAATCTTTCATTAGGTCTGTTAGGGCACGTTTTGATGTACTAACTACGTATGAACCGTTAACTGATTGGGTTAAAGTTTTATAGTCAACGTCAATAGTAGTGATTAAACCCCATTTGCCTTTTAAACTGCGTAGGGTGTTGCAGAATTTTACCCAATCAAAACTGGTGATGTTATAGAAGCAGTCTTTAGCTAAATACGGTGGGTCAATAAAGTGGTAGGTTACGGGGCTGTCGTATTTAACAAGTACATCGTTTACATCTAGGTTTTCGAATGTGATGTTTTTTAGGCGTTTGTGGGCTACGGCTACGGTGCGGATTGATTTTGCGTGTCCGCCTCGTATACTGAAAAACTGGGCGTCTTTGCCTACTACAGTTTCCTTTTTGCGTCCGTAGGTTATATACAAAAAGCGATATAATGTTTCAACATCATTTGTTGGTACCATACGTTTTACTGCGTCAAATGTTTCTTTACTCATCATCCAATTCATTGATTTTAATTGTAAGTATTGGGTTTTTGTTAGGCGTTGTACGAGTTGGTGAATGTTTTGTGTTTCTGTGTTTAAGTCGTTCATTATTTCAACTTTTGCTGGTGTCATATACCACACGAGCTCACCGCATCCACATGTAGCCTCTACTCTGGTTTCGTGGGGTGGGATTTGGCGCAAAAACTGGGGTATACACCAATTGAGATTGCCCATAAGGCTAAAGTACCTACCACCATGTGGCATTAAGCAAAATACTCTCCTAAGTTTTTATGCGGTTGATAGTTGTATACAATGTAAAATTCCTTTTCGGGATAGTTTGAGTTTTTAAAGAGTGTGTGCAATTTAACTTTCTCCGTTACTTTTATTGAATTAAAGTTTGCAATTAGCTTTTCCATTGTACGCCGTGCGTAAATCCAATTATCCATTGTCGTTTTCATGTTCTCCAAACCGTTTTTAGTGTAGTTCATTGATGAAACGAGCATCCACTTTAGGTGTGTGTTAGATAATGTTTCATAAAGTTTGTTCCAATCAAGGCATGAACAAAGGTAATAATCGTCTTTTGATGGATACGGTGGGTCAATAAACACAAACATGTTTTTTTCTTCCTCAACGGTTTTTATGGCGTCTATTGCGTCCATGTTGAGAAGTTGTATGTTTCGTAAGCGGTTACGTGCTTGTTCTAATCGTTGAACGCTTGTTTTTTCCTCATCTTGGTATTTTGACAAAAACTTTGCGTGTTCAACATCATCATGCGGTTCTTTTAGGGTGTGTAAGTAAAGTCGTCTATAAAGAAAATCGATGTCGTTTTGGGGTACAAATTCTTTAAGGACATAGTCAAAGTGTTTTTGGTCTGCTACCCAATTGTATTCTTTTAGTTTGGTGATTTGTTGGTTGGTTAGTTTTTGTGTTATTGAGTGAATGCGTACTACATTCTGGTCGAAGTCGTTCATGAATTCTTTGTGTGTTGGTGGTTGTGTGTGCCAAATTAGTTCGCCTGCGCCGCAACATGCTTCAAGTGTGGAATCGTAGGCGGGTAGTAGGCGTTTTCCTATTATAGTTTTGAATACCCAATCTAAATTCCCCATAATGCTGAAATAGCGATCACCGTATGGCATTTAGCATTTAACCTCCAAGTGGATAGCAGGTGCAATGTACAACGTTATTGAACCCATCCCATATTTAAGCTTTACATCAAAAACGAATGGGTTGTCATAGGCAAAACTGATTTTAGTTGTTTCTGCAAGTGACAACAGTGATTTTATTAGTTGCTTTAGGTAAACGCAACTTAACAATGTATTTGGGTTGCGCTCGGTTTGTTGACTATCCCAGCATGCGTTGACTGTTTTTGTTGTGTTTGTGCCATCACCGTTGTTGTGCTTTATGGTGATTATGTCACGTTCTGCGGTAATGGCGGCTAAAAACTTTAAGTCTTTAATGGCATCCCAAAACTGTGCTAAGTTTACGTTAGCGGTATATGTGGTTTGCATGTTTACTGGTGGCAAGTCTGATTTGAATGTTGGGTATGTTTTTATTGGGGTGCCGTCAACGGTCACTTTGTCGTTTGCTATTGTGATTTGATTTGATGTTACGGTTAAGGCTTTAAGCAGTTCTTCAAGGTCAACTGTGGCGATTGCGTTGATTGGTTGATGTTTTGTTGTGCCACCTGCAAAAAAGTTGCATAATTTGCTGGGTTTGTTTTGCAGGGTTAAATCAAGGCGCATTACATTGGTAGCGTCAACGGTTTTAATGGTTAAGGTGTTGTTTATCACGGTGATTTTTGGGGTGGCTGTGAACTGTTTGATTAGTTTAAACAGTTCTTTAATATGGGGGCGATTTTCGTTTAGGTTTATTTTGAATGACATTTAATTACATCTCCCACAACGGTAACATATACCTTTTTTGAGCATTGTGTTTCTGCTCCAGTAAATTGGGCGTACACGTTCAATTTGATAATTTGTGTATTCTTCACTCCAATCAACCCAGTTTAGTGTGCGGAATATTGCACATATTTCACGGGTTGTGAAGTCTGCGCGTTTTAGGTCAGCGGCGGTTGCAATGCGCACGGGGTGACGGGGTTCGCTAACGGTGATTAGTTTTTGTAGGCATGGGCGTAATCCTATCCATTTTAGCAAAGCATTGTCGGTAAAGATGGGGATTTGTGTTGCGTCTTTCGGTTCCTCAAAGCTAAGTTGGGTTTGTTCTACTTCTGGCAATATAAAGTCTTCAAATTTGGGGAGGTTTTGGGGGTCGTAATCATAGCTACTTAACGGGTACGTATGGATGCTTTTTGTGTGTGATTTTAGTTGCGCTAAGTTCATTTCAAGGAAAGCTTTTTTAGGTGGAAGTAGAGTGCAATATGATTGATTTTCTGGGGGGCGGAGGGTGTTGGTTACGCGGCATAGGGCGCGGACGTTGCCTACTAAATGGGTGTCTATGCATTTGCTTTGAATTATACTGTTTTTGTCCGCGCCAAAACAACCCAGCAAAAGTGATTTTGTTGTTTTATATAAAATAGCTTTGTTATCCTCGCCTTCGCGTGTTGCAAAACGGCAATGAAAATGAATGCCTTTTTTGCCACTTGCTATGTCAAAGGTGGGGATGTTTTTGGAAAGTAAGTGAGTATAAAGTTGTTGCGCTTCACCTAAACTAAGTTGCAGGGGGGTTACGAAACGGGTGATGTTTTTGTTGTAGGTTTCGTATTCTTTTAGGTGGCTTGCCTTAAAGTGGTCCACCATAATATCTTTGTGCCCTTCGAAGCCACAAAGTTTGCATTTGTAAGGGTCATCGAAGTCAAAAAAGATGTCGTTGATGCTGCCATTGATGGGGTTTACATTAGTAAAGCACTCATCAACTCCATTGAGCATGTCAATTTGGTATTCAAATTCACGTTTGTTTCGACAAAGTGTCCGCTTTTTACCCGCTTCTCTAGGAAAGTCGTGGGCAAATAATAGCTGGGTAACTTCGTCGTACATAATTATTCCTCAAAAAAAGAAAAGGGTTAGGGGTTATTGCTCCCCTTCGTATGCTGCGATTACGTATGTCAGGGCGTAGTCTGGCTGTTTCTGGCTTAGTACGATTGCGCCGCCGTTGATGCTTAACCACAGGTCGCCGTCAAATAGTGATAGTAGTTGTTGTAGTATCTTCATGTTGAATTTGGCGCGTAGTGGTGTACCTACTGGGGTTGCTTGCGGTACACTGTTTAAGGCGTATTGCTTGATTGGTACTGGGCGTTTGCGGCTGCCAAGTTGGTCGCCTAAGTGTAGTGTGATGCTTTTGCCGTCTGTTTCGAAGATCACGGTGTCATAGGTGGGTAGGTCTGCAAAGGATTCGGTGCTAATCAATGCTTGCAAGTTGAAGAGTGATTGGTTAGCCATTTCAGCGGATGGTGTCATGTTTAAGCCGATGTCGGTCATGGTAACGGTGTAAGGCGCTTTTGCTTCGAGCAGTTCTTTGGTAATTGCTTGGCGTGTTTCGTCAACGTTATCTGTTCCGTCTGCGTAAACTTTGGTTTTGTCGATGCTTATTGTTACTTCTTCGCCTTTGAAGCCGTAGCCTAACCGTTCTTTTACGAAACTTAGGGTTGCGACTAATAGGCGTGGGTCGTCTGCGTATTTAGCTACGAATTCCATGCGTTCGTCTTCTGTGGTGTTTGCGTTTAGTTTGTTGAAGTCTGCAATGAGTTCGGTGCTGTTGGACACTTCAAGGTTTTTGAAGTAACCTTTTGCGTATTCGGCGTAAACTAAGACGTCTGCGGCTAAACCAAAGGCTACTTTAATGCCGTCTGGAGTGATTATCATTAGGCTTTGGTCTTTAACGGGGGATTTACCGTAGCCGAGTGTTTGTTTGAACATTGTGGTTGCACGTATTGGTTCAAGTTTAAATTTTGTCAATTCATTTCACCTCGATTAAGCGTTTCCTTTTAGTATTGTTTCGATTTGTTTATCTGCGTAGGTTGTGTTCCATTCTTCCCAGCCAAGTGTTTTAAGTTGCTCAGTGATTTGGGTTTTTGTTAGTCCTGCTTCTTTTAGGGCTTTTATGGCTTTGATACGGATGTCGTGGGGTGGGTTTGGTTTGTTGATTGCTTCAAATAGGCGTGGTTCTATTAGGTTTTGTAGTGGTTCCATTTTCGTCACCTTAAAGGGTTCCTAATTCTTTGAAACCGTACATTTCAACGGTTTTTTCTTGATCGTTAATTTTACCTACGAGTTTTTTACCACATGTTGGCATACTGCGAACTTTGCTGCTTTCTATGGTTGCGTAGTAGTTTCTTCCGTTTGCTGTTGTTTCTGATTCAACAAAGATTACTATGCTGGTACGTGTTTTTGTGTTGCCTGCCCACTTTGGTTCTTTTAGCGATGTTATGTTGCCTTGTTTATCTTTGACTTCTTGCATTTTTACGTATCCTGTGTATACTACGGCTTTTTGGGCGAGTTTTTTTGCAATTGTATCAATGTCATCCATTAGGTCTGTACGCTTACGCCATGCATCCCAGTCTGCAAAGTGTTCATATGGTCGATATTTGCATTGGCTACGCATTGCCATTTCGCAAATTTCTTTCCATATTTCTAGCCCGTCAAAAAGAATGTAGTCTGGCTTCATTTTGTAGATGCCTCCGTCTGCGGGGTTGTTTATGTTTTTAGGTGTTAGCAAGTGTCGTATGTAATTGAAGGTTTTTTCTGCGCTTTGTAGGTTGTCATCGTCTGTTTCTTTAGTGCGGTATCTTTGTGGATCATAAACAACGATATTTGGATTTGCGTCGTACATGTCTTTTTTGATGCGGTTGCTTTGGAGGTCGAAGCTTAGTACAGCAATTTTTGCGTTTGGGTTTAGTTTGGTTACACTGTATGTAAGTGATGTTTTCCCGTCACCTTTGCCTCCATAAATCATTATTCCCAAACCTTCTTCTTCTTCCATTGGGGTGTCGTCATATTCTGCTTCCAATGTCGTTGTTTTTGTTGTAGTGGGTACAGTTGATTGAGTCAGGGATTTGGTTGGTAGTGGTGGTGATACTACTGGTGCTGGTGTTAGTTTCGGTGTTGCTATGGCTGTCGGGGTTTGGGTTGCAGGTTGTGACATTGTGGCTTTTTCTGGTCCCACTACTGGCGATACTTCAACTTTCTGGGGCGGTGTGGCAACCGCTGGGGCAGATACTGATGGGGTTGAAGATGCAAGGGCAACTCCAGTAGTAGTGCCTTTTGCGGCTGCTTCTTTTTCCGCTCTTTCACGTTTTAGTCGTTCAAACGTTGATTCTGGCATTTTGTTTTAAACTCCTAAAGCGCGTGGTCTGGTACCACTAAGCATGCGTTCATGGTTACTTCGTACGGTTCTGGTTTCGGTTTAGCTTTTGAACCTTTGCTTGCTGCGAAGGTGCCAACAAAGTACGCTTCGCGGTCGCGGTCAACTACTGCGTATTCTTTTTTGCACCATATACGGAATCCGCTTTTAATTAAGTAGTTAGTGTGGTCTACTTCGACAACGTTGTCTTTTTCAACGGATTCATCGTTTACGAGGTAGCTGCCGCCGTAGTCTTTTGCGTCGCATTTGCCTACCATTGCGTGGATGATACGTTGGTCGTTTTTGTCTGAGAAAGTCATTTTTGGTGTTTTGATGTCTGCTGGGAAGTTATTTGCTGCTTCGCTAATGGTTACTTCTTTCATGCCTGTGTCGCGGAGCATTTGTAAGATGCCTTCTATTGGTTGCGGTTCACCAAAGATTGCTCGGTCGTCTGCTTTGAAGTTGCCGTTTTGGTACTTGATTAGTTGTACGCCTTGATACATGCAGCTTGTTTGTACGTTGTTTAGTGTGTCGCAGTCTTTGCCTTCAAAGTCTATGCGTTTGCGTACAAGTGATTTGTTGTGCATTTTGTCTTCTTCTTCAATTAGGATGTAGCAAGAGTTTTTACGGTTGTTGTCAAAGTTTGATTCTTTGTCGATGCCGTAAACGATTACGTCGTATTGGTCTAGGGGTTGGCGGGTTTTGTACTTGTTTTTCACTGCTTTGGTGCAGAAAATTACTTTAGCTTCTACGCTTGGGTAACTGTTGTCTTTCTGCATGTATTCTTCATTGAATTTTACGTAAACTTCTTCGGTTAAGCTTTCTAGGGTTAAGTTTTTGGGGAATTCTTGGACGAGGGCGCGTAGGCGTTTCATGCCTTCTTCGGGGATTGTTGGTCGCTGTTGGGCGGGTTGTTCGGTCAATTAGTTCACCTCCGAAGCAAAGGGTAAGTTGTTTGATGCGAGGGTGGGGTTATTTAACCAACTGTTTTTTGCAAAATTCATTTATAGCACCTAAGATTGATTTGTTGCTGTTTTGGGTGTATCGTTTTGTTTTTGGCGTTTTTCTATGAGTAGTTGCATGAATTCCAATTCTTGTTTTAGTGTTGGGATGGGCGTGTTTGGGTTGAATAGTATTGCAACTTTTCCTTCTGCGATGTATGCGATGTTGTCTGTGTTTAGTAGTTTGCGTATTTTTGCGGGCATGTAAGAGCCACCTGTTGAGGTAACGCTTATGGTGCCATCTGAGTTTGCTGTGTCTGTTTTTGCCATTTGGGATACACCAACATTGTGAAAAAATGTTTTTAAACACTTTTTCACATGGGTAAAACATAGTTAGGGCTAAGTTGTATATAAGCGTTTAATACAAAAAAATAAACATAAAATGTTGGAAGTTTTAAAGCTATATTATACTATGGCTATTTCGTTCTTTCCATAGGTCTTTGGCGGTTTTGCTTTTTGTGATGCTTACGATTATTGCTATGGCTATTATCGCGACAATCATTACCATGCCAAGAAGTGCGGCTGGTATGTCTGATGGGGAAACTGTGGGTTCTGGGGTTTGCTGAATGATGTATGTGTTGTTTGCGGGTTTACTGCTGCCTCCACCTCCTCCTCCGCCTCCGCTTGATTCAGCAAGTGATATGAAAGTGAAAACGTTGTCTTGGGAAGTTGTTGTTGAGTTGTTGGTTAAGTCGTATACTTCTGCGAATATAACGTTGAATTGACCGCTTGTTAGCACAGGTGATAGGGTTAGTGTCCAGCTTAAGCGCACTGCGGTGTCGTTAAGCACAGTTGATGCGCCGCTTGTGAAGGTTACGTAGCCATTGATGTTTGTTGCGTTAAATTCGTCAAGGTTGTTCCATGTTAGGATTACGCCTTGTGTTAGGGTTATGGTGGTTGTGTTTAAGGTGTTGTAGTCATCGTAAGTGTTGGCAGTTGCTGAAAAAGTAAATGAGTTGCCGCTTGTTACTATAGCGGGTGCGGTAAATTGTCCTATTGCTAAGTTTCCCGTACCAGTTGTTTCGTTGAATACTTCGCCAAATGTTACGTATATTGTGTGGTTTGCTATCACGTTGTAGAATGTGAATGATATGTTTGATGATATTGTTGTTAATTCGTAGTCTATGTATAGTTCGGTTAATTCGTAGCCTTCGTTTGCGGTGATTGTGAAGGCTTGGTTGTTGCCTTCAACTACTGGCACTAATCCCGTTGGGTCTAAGGCTCCGCCAACGGATGAGCCTGCGGTGATGTAGTAGGATAGCAGGGTATTCCATGATGCTACGGCTGTTTTAGGTGCATTCATTGTTATGCCTGCGCTTTGTGCGTAGTTGGTTCCTGAGGCGTCGTTTGTCCAGTGGTCGAAAACGTGGTTTGTGTATGTGTCTGAGTTTAAGCCTGCGTAGGCTGTTGCGCCTGAATTGTACCATGCTTCACCGCTGGGGGTGTTGTATGTGGAGGTTACTGTTAGGTAGTATTGTGTTTGCCAACCTGCAGTTGCGGTTTTGGGTGAATCTAAGGTAACGGCGTCGCTTTGTGAAAAAGTTGAGCCTGTTGCCGCGCCACTCCAGCTTGTGAATACGTATTGGGTACCCGTTGTACCCGATACGGTGCCGCTGTTAACGCCTGCGTAAACGGTTGATCCTGCGTTGTACCATGCTTCGCCTGATGGGGTACCGTGTGCGGTTGATACCGTGAAGTAGTATTGGGTGTTCCATGCGGCGGTTTCAACAACGGCGTTGTTTAGGGTGATGCTTGTTGTTGCAATTGAGCCTGTGTAGCTCTCTGAACCTGTGCCTGTCCAGTTGCCGAAAACGTATTGGGTTCCAAGTGTGCCTGCATATGGGGTTGTTACGCCAAAGTTTACGGTTGCACCTGAATTATACCATCCTTCGCCTGTTGGTGAACCGTAGGTGGAAACTATGTCAAAGTAGTACTGGGTGGTCCATGATGCTGTAGCGGTTTTAGGGGCAGACATTGATATGTCGTTGCTTTGCAAGTAAAAGGTGCCGCTTGCATCACCTGTCCAGCTTGAGAAAACGTATCGGGTTGTGCCAGCGGTTATTGTTGAGTCTGTTACGCCTGCGGTTGCAACTGCACCTGAATTGTACCATCCCGCGCCTGTAGCGGTTGAGTGTCCGCCATTGTTTACGGTTAGGTAATATTGGGTTGTCCATGTGGCTGTTGCGGTTTTTGCTGAATTCATAGTTATGGGGTTTGATGCGCTGTAGGTTGTGCCAGATGCACCACCCGTCCAACTATTTAAAACGTAACGTGTTCCAGTTCCGCCTGATACAATTTGGTCGTTTACACCTGCATATGCTGTAGCGCCGCTGTTGTACCAACCTTGCCCAGT
>Ga0172381_10005293_pt1 | contig 13138 bp, 6 predicted proteins | sample Leawel6488metaG_FD_119754 | JGI IMG/M metagenome (GOLD analysis project Ga0172381, IMG submission 119754) | Leachate microbial communities from a municipal landfill in Southern Ontario, Canada - Leachate well 64-88 metaG | ecosystem: Engineered > Solid waste > Landfill > Unclassified | place... | reverse complement strand
CTACCTGAACGGGAAAATACTGAAGATAGTACAGCAGGATCAGAAAACAGTAAAAGAACTTGCGATCGATTTCCTTATATACGGAACACTAGCCGAGATATTCTCAAGAGAGACAGGATTCCATAGGGGATTAGGCGGATCCATGCATGCTTTCTTCATTCCGTTTGGTATATATCCCAACAATGCCATCGTAGGAGGATCAGCGGATATAGCTGCAGGAGCTGCATTGTTCAAGAAAGTCAACAATAAAAAGGGCATGGTCATTGCCAACTTAGGGGATGCTTCATTAGGCTGCGGTCCTGTCTGGGAAGGTATCTGCTTCTCTGCAATGGATCAGTACAAAAAGCTTTGGGAGGGTGAACACAGAGGCGGACTGCCGATAATATTCAACTTCTTCAATAACTGTTATGGAATGGGCGGACAGACAAAAGGCGAGACCATGGGTTATGACCTTCTTGCAAGATTTGGAGCCGGCGTGAATCCCGAACAGATGCATGCCGAAAGAATAGACGGATATAATCCGCTTGCAGTTATCGATGCATACAAACGCAAGAGGGAAGTGCTGGAGAAGAAGGAAGGCCCGGTATTATTGGATGTTCTCACATACAGATTCGCAGGACATTCTCCGTCTGATGCTTCGGCATACAGGACAAAAGAAGAAGTTGATATGTGGATGGAGCAGGATTCACTCATAGAATACAGGAAGAAATTAGTCAGCGGGAAAATAGCGGGGGATACGGAGTTCGAGGAAATATTAAAATACTCTGCTGATCTCATCTTCAAGATATATAAAATGGCTATTGACGAGACAATAACACCCAAAATGGATCTTACGGCAAATCCAAGAGAGATCGAAAACCTCATGTTCTCAAACAAGAAGATAGAAAAGATGGAAGACCGTAAATGCGATGCATACGGACCTATCGAAGAGAACCAGAGATATATACAGGTGCAGAAGAAGGAAAGAGCGGGGATCGTTGACGGCCAGATAGTTTCAAAGAATAAGGTATACCAGATAAGAGATGCCATATTCGAGGCAATGCTGGAAAAATTCTATAAAGATCCCACAATGGTGGCATACGGAGAAGAGAACAGGGAATGGGGCGGTGCTTATGCAGCATACAGAGGATTGTGTGATTCGATGCCTTACCACAGACTGTTCAACTCATCCATCAGTGAAGGCGCAATAGTCGGTTCAGCGGTAGGTTATGCTATGGCAGGGGGAAGAGCGGTCGTTGAACTCATGTACTGCGATTTCCTGGGAAGAGCGGGGGACGAAGTATTCAACCAGTTGCCCAAGTGGCAGGCGATGAGCGCAGGAATACTTAATATGCCTGTAGTCGTAAGAGTAAGCGTAGGCGCAAAATACGGAGCTCAGCATTCACAGGACTGGACAAGCCTCTGTGCGCATATACCCGGATTAAAGGTCGTATTTCCGGTAACGCCATATGATATCAAGGGATTGCTCAACGCAGCCCTGATGGGGACCGATCCTGTCATATTCTTTGAAAGCCAGAGACTGTATGATAAGGGCGAGATGTTCCATGAAGGCGGTGTACCTACGGCATATTATGAAGTACCCATAGGAGAACCTGACATAAAGAAAGCAGGAAAAGATATAACCATACTGACGGTGGGTGCTACCCTTTATACCGCTTTGGATGCGGCAAAGGAATTGCAGGAAAAGTACGGGATGGATGCTGAAATCATCGATGCAAGGTCGGTAGTGCCTTTCAATTATGAAAAGGTCGTGGAATCAGTAAAGAAGACCGGCAGGATAATACTTGCTTCGGATGCATGCGAAAGAGGCTCACATCTCAAGGATATGGCGCAGACCATTTCTGAACTCTGCTTTGACTATCTTGATGCTCCTCCTGTTGTTATAGGAGCGAGAAACTGGATCACGCCTGCAGCTGATTATGAGACATCATTCTTCCCACAGCCATCCTGGATAATAGATGCCATACACGAAAAGATAGTTCCATTAAAAGGCCATGTGGCAAAACAGAATTACACAGAAGGCGAAATGATACGGCTGAACAAATTAGGAGTATGATGTGAACAAGAGACAATTAGCGATCAAGCAAATGGTCGATATCGCTCAGGAAGTATACTTAAAGCAGCTTAGAACAGTATTCCCGGATGTGTCAGAGATGACTATAAGAAGAGATCTCTCTCTTCTTGAGGAATTAGGTTATGCAGTCAGGACCCACGGAGGCGCTGTCAGCATCAATAAATTCAAAAAAGCAGGCGAGGACGAGACGGAATATATAATAAGGCAGGCGGAAAATGTCGACATGAAAGCAGCGATCGCACAGAAAGCCAGGCATTTTGTGGAAAAAGGCAGATCCATATATCTCGATGCCGGAAGCACGGTGATGTGTCTTTCCAAGCTATTGACTGAACTCAAAGGATGCACATTCATTACTTCCGCCGTTAATACAGCTTTAAAGCTTGCTTCCACGGATAACTCTGTGATAATACTCGGAGGTACGGTCAATGCCAATACGTTCGCATGCTCCGGACCGGAAGCAATGCAGATGCTTGAAACGATGAACATCGATATCGCGGTGATGGGCGCATCAGGCTACTCCAATGAAAAAGGATTCTCTGTTTCCAGCATGTATGATGCCAGGCTGAAAACAAGGATAGTTGAGAAAGCAAGAAAGACTATCATGCTTGTCGATTCATCGAAGATAGACAGGGATAAGACATATACTTTCTGCGGTCTTAAAGACATAAACATATGGGTGTGCGATACGATGCCCGATACCGATATACTTAAGAAGTGTGAAGAGAACAACGTGCTAGTGATCTGAAACAGATAAACAAAGGAACCTGCCTAAGCGACAGCTACCTTACGGTAGCTGTCGCTAGCAGGTCCTTTTTGTTGTACACAGATTTTATGGGATATCAGGTTATGATACAATATATGACATGAAGATCATCCTTATAAGACACGGGCAGACAGACTGGAACATAGAAGGCAAGGTACAGGGTATCACTGATATACCTTTAAATGAGACAGGATTGCAGCAGGCATACAAAGCAAAAGAAATACTTACGGACTATTCGTTTGAAAAAGCCATTGTCTCCCCTCTGATACGTGCAAGACAGACGGCGCAGATAGTATGTGCCGGAAGAAATATCGATATCACATATGATGAAAGGATAAAGGAGAGAAATTTCGGCAGATTTGAAGGGCTGTCATATAAAGGAAATGTGGAATACAGGACCGGGGCATGGACTCTGGAGGAGGCCCATAAGCTTGATACTGTAGAACCATATAACGAATTCTACAGAAGGATCGCAGACTTTTTAAATGACCTGTATAGCACACATCCGGATAAAAGCATACTTCTTGTAGCGCACGGAGGAGTGTCGATAGCGGTCGCCCACTATTTTAAAGGGATACCAAAGAGCGGCTGCCTGCATGAGTATATCCTGGACAACTGTGCTGTAGCTGAATATGATTTTGATGCTGAGTACGGCAAAGAGTAAATCTTCTATATTATCCCATAATGTAGTATCATATATATACTAAAAGCTTTGGAGTGAAATGATAGATTTCAACATATCAAAATCAAGATATATAAGGGCGGTACAATGTAAGAAGATGTACTGGATGGATCGTGTGAAACCGTATGAGTTTGACAACTCGACTGTTGATGAAGCCATACTTGAAAACGGAGAAAATGTAGGCATACTTGCAGTTGAACTGTTCCAAGGTGCGGTAAAAGTGCATTATGATACGGACAAGCAGAAGATGATGGACGAGACTATTCTGTATATCGAAGAAGGTCAAAGATATATTGCTGAGGCATCATTTGCATACAGGGGACGTTTCTTAAGCGTGGATATACTTGAGATAGTAAAAAAAGATAACGGTATCGATGTGAATATATATGAAGTCAAAAGCTCGACGAGCCTGAAGGACATATATATAGATGATGTATCATATCAAAACCATGTGATGAAAAAACTGGGATACAACGTACTCTCTGTCAACTTAATCATATTGAATTCGGATTATGTAAGGGAAGGAAATCTTGAACTTTTAAAACTCTTTATGATCTGCGATGTCACTGAAAAAGCGGCATCAAGAGAAGGCAGAGTAGAAGACATGCTGGAATTTCTTTCACAGGACCTTGATCTTACCGTCGAACCGGATATAGATATAGAGGAGCATTGCTTTGCGCCTTATCCGTGCGGATATTTCGGATACTGTACAAAGCATCTTCCGTACAATAACATATTCACCTTAAGAAACATGCACAGGACTGAAAAACTAAAAATGTACAACAGAGGGATATATTCCTATGAAGACATATGCTCCGATCTTCCGACTTTTTCCGGTCTTAAGGAAAATGTCAGGGAGCAGATACTGGGCGAGGATGTCATCGATGTCAGACAGATAAGGGAATATATAAAGGACTTCACTTATCCGCTGTATTATCTTGATTTTGAGACGGTACAGTATGCGATACCGCCTTACGATTTTTCTTCTCCGTATCAGCAGATTCCTTTCCAGTATTCCCTTCACATAGATTACGGGAACGGGGAACTTATCCATAAGGAATATCTTGCACAGGATGGCGTTGACTGCAGGCATGAGCTGTCTTTGAGGCTTGTAAATGATATCCCAATGGGTGTCGTTTCCGTGGCATATAACATGGCATTTGAAAAGGGTATAATACAGAAGCTTGCATTTCTGTTTCCTGATATGAGAAAGCATCTTATGGATATATACGCAAACATGAAGGATCTTATGGTGCCTTTTAAGAATCACTGGTTCTACACCAGGGAAATGAACGGAAGCTATTCTATAAAGTATGTGCTTCCCGCTATATGCCCGGGCGATCCGGAACTGAATTACGCGAATCTTGAAGGTGTAAAAAGAGGCGATGAGGCTATGACGACTTTTAAAAACATGCCTTTTATGAGTGCGCAGGAGAAAGAAAAAAAACGTCAGGAGCTTTTACATTACTGCAGGCTCGACACTCTGGCAATGGTAAAAATAATGGAAAGACTGAGGGAATGCTGATGGAAGAGAATCAAGAAGAAAAGAAGAAGAAAATCATAAAGACAGTGGTCTATGTGGCTATAATGCTGGCATTGGGAGCGCTTCTGATCTATTGGTATTTCATAAAGTAACCATCTTCAGGCTTAATGCATAGGTATTCACTGCTGATTGGATTTATAGAAATGTGAGATCAGCTCCCGTTGATTTCTGCACTCTGTTTTCTTTAATATATTCGATATATGAAACTTGACTGTCCGCTCCGTTATATACAGTTCTTTTGCTATGTCTTTTATCTGAGCATCTGAAAATATGAACCTCAGTATCTGTTCTTCCCTGTCAGTGAGCCCATGCTCTTTTGCGATCCCCTGCATTATAAGGCCGACCGATGATCCCTGTGATCTGACAGGTGACGAAGGTGCGGAAGCATACTCATCATTTCCGGTAATTTCTGATATGGCAACCAAATGGGTATTCTCGGTAACGATGCGGTAATGCTCGAACAGGATCAGTATCAGTGCAATAAGGAGCACAAGGTACTGAAGTATAACTATCATATATCCGGTATCTGAATTGTTCCAAAGCAGTGTTCCCGCAATGGAACCGAATGCAGTGACCGAATGCTTTATCATCCTGCCTCCGCCGGTCCAGACAGACGGTTTTTTTGTGTACCCGGCGATATCTATGAAATTTAAAGTAATGAACATTGCAGGAAAACCTGCACCTGCAAATAAAACTATCCAGTTGATTAATTTGACCACCGGGTAGCTTAAAAGGAAAACATCGAATATCAATAATGTCATGACCGCTATCGTTATTATAGATATATACTGCCTTCCTTTCAGGTCGGCTATGATACCGGCCGCTAAAGCGGAAACGCAATACAGCAGTTTTGTGTTTCTTAATAGAAACAACTCATATGAGCTGCTCTCACCTGAACTGACGGCGGCGATTATACCTTCATAAACGGATGACAGATAGCAGATCGCTATGGTCGCCAGGATCAGTATTATAAAAAGCTTTTTGAAATTGCCATAGACCACCTTCATTTTCCCGTCTTCTTTTTCCACTGCAGGGACAAAGCGCTGTACACCAGAAAGCAGCACATATATGCCTGCAGCTGCGATCAAAAATGCGGCAGAAAAAATGAATATGAAATAAATGCCGCTCAGATCACGCAAAAGCTCCATGAAGTACTGTATCAGCGTACCAAACAATAATCCTGCACCGATCACCCTGCCGCGCTTCCATTTCGGGATGTATGTAAAAACTGAAAAATAAGCTGCTCCGCCTATACACCCTGAAAACAGGGCTGACAGGCACATGGAAATCAGGTAAACCGCTGTATCTGAAGACAGAATAGTTGCAACGCCCAAAATCCAGTAGATCAGGCAGAATGCTGCCAGAAATATCTTATCCGATACCAGTTTGGCAAGCCTGTTACGCAAAAGCCCGTAAAGCAGTATCCCGGCTGCGAAGAGAAGATTGAAGACCGCATAAACGAATACGAAACTTATCGGTTCCGGCAATCCGGTATCCTTGAGTTCGATCATTGAAAAGCAAAAAATATGTAAAGAGAGCAGAATGCAGATCTTTACGGTTATTCTCATGCCCTAGACCTCTTATCGACATATTTTACATAATTATATATCAGATCTGTATCGTAATACAACCGATAACTGTACCTTGGTACAGTTATCTATATGGTTTCCCTGATTTACAATAAAAATGGATTTTAAACAAAGAAGTTATCAGGAGGGATCCCATGAAAAACAGATATGTAAAAAAGATGCTTGCGACAATACTGGCGCTCTGTCTTATAATTGCGCTGCCGCCGTCAGAATTAATGGCGGCTGAGACAGAATTGAATGTAACGTTCGATGGGAACGGCGGGACACCGGTCTCGTCGGTCGTTAAGGGAACATCAACAGGAACAGATCTGCCGGACGATCCCGAAAGACAGGGATATATTTTCAACGGCTGGAACACCGCAAACGACGCAACGGGAGATATTTTTACAGCAAAGACTCCGGTGACGGAAGATGTGACAGTGTATGCAGAATGGAAGGCAAACGGTATACCTGTATATTACAATGCAAACGGCGGCACACCTGCCATACAGAAGATAAACGGAAATTTAAACGGACCCGTATTCCCGACTGCACCTACGCGAAGCGGATATGAATTTGCAGGCTATAATACAAAAATCGACGGAAGCGGCTTTGCATTTACAGGCAGCACGCCAGTCTCTGTGCCTGTCACTGTATGTGCACAATGGGAAATAAAGGAATACACTGTGATATTCAGCGGTGCCGGAGGCGATCTGCCGTATGAAGAAACAGCGGATGGAACGATAAACGGAACGGTATTTCCGGCTGTCACACCTATCCGGAGCGGTCACGTTTTAACGGGTTGGTCAGTTACATTCGGAGGAAGCGTTGATTTTACACCTGTAACACCGGTAACGGCAGTGACCACCGTATATGCTGTATGGGCTGAGGACGGATATACCGTATGCTTTTACGGAAATGGCGGGGAACCTGCCATATCGACTGCAATAGGTTCAGTCGACGGCGTGACTCTGCCTTTGGATCCGGTATTTGAAGGTCATACATTCAAGGGTTGGTATAAGGATACAGCGGGAACAGTTCCATACAGTAATGGTGATCCCATAACATCCGATTTTCCACTGTATGCGATCTGGGAACAGGAAACATATGATGTAACATTTGATATGAACAACGACACGCAGAAAACGGTTACGGTAAAAGGCAGTTTGAACGGTACAGTGCTTCCACAGGAACCTGCAAACGGTGATCTGGTATTTGGCGGGTGGAACACACATGCTGACGGTTCCGGTACCGGATTTATATCTTCAACACCGGTAACAGCTGCCATAACGGTATATGCGCAATGGTCTCCATATTTTGTGAAGTTCGACGCGGAAGGCGCTCAGCTGAATATCGGTTTTGACTTTACGTTTTCGACTACTTCCGATTACGCTTATCCGTCCATATATTATGAACAGGCTTCAAATGCAGGGAGAGTCGATATCCCTGCGGTCTTTAAGAACAGACCCGGATATACTTTCAAAGAGTGGAATACAAAATCAGACGGGACCGGTGATGTCTTCACGGCAGACACCGTAGTGACACGGGACATGACAGTTTATGCTGTCTGGGAAATCGACGGTTATACAGTTGAATTTGATGCGGGAAGCAATGCATTTTTCGGATCAGATAAAGAAAGATATGCATACTCTCAGGGAACAGTGAACGGAACTGCTTTTCCTGACGATCCTGATTGCAATGAAAAATTATTTCTTTACTATTATTACTCTCCTGACGGTACTGAGAATCTGGTATTCACAGAAGATACGCCTGTTACGAAGAATATCACGGTTTATGCTGTGTATAGCGGTTTTCAATCCTCTTCTTCGGATCTGGAATGGACGACTTCATATAGTGTGAACGGAGACACACATACTCTTACGGTGATATCGTATACGGGCAGTACCGCGGATGTCACAATGCCTGGTACCTATATATATGGTGGAAATTTATACACGCTAAGCGGCTTTACCGTGGATACGCAGACATATGTGCTTGTTTATGATGACGATGTACTCTCTGGCAATACGATCATAGAATCCGTAACTATCCCTGATGAAATAACGGAAATATATGACGGGATGTTTTCCGGCTGCGTGAATCTGCAGACAGTGTACATGTCAGGTTCCGCCGTCAGCTCGATCGGTGCTGCAGCTTTTTTCAACTGCGTAAACCTTGAAAGTGTTTCATTACCTGCCTCCGTTACACAGATAGGTCAGAATACATTCGCGCACTGCATAAGCCTTGAGATCATAAATCTGACGGATTCACTTGAAACTGTCGGAAGCGGCGCTTTTAAGAACTGTATCATGCTCATGGATACGACCAAAGAGGCAGATACGATACTTCCTTTGTATATAGAGAGTATAGGAAGTTCCGCTTTTATAGGATCCGGTTTGGCGGGAGACTTGAGTTTACCATGCCTTCTCGGACTTGACAGCTATGCTTTCGCATACTGCAGTGGTCTTACAGGAGTTTCTTTTGGCAACAACACGGTAAATACAGCGGCAGGATACACCTCATTCATAGCTGATTATGCGTTTTACAAATGCACGGATCTTGCATCTGTCAGTTTAGGATCACTGACCAGGCTTTATGAATACATGTTTGCCTGCACAGGCGTGACTGCTGTGGAAATACCCGATACGCTCACTACTGTAGACGATTATGCCTTCTATAACTGCGATAAGATCACGGAAGTCATTTTTGCCGATGATGCTATTACCGGAAGGTATACCTTCGCTGACTGTGACAGGCTTGAGACTATAAGCATAGGTACCGGAACTGCAACGCTATATGACGGCTTGTTTTTAAGCTGCGACAGCATTCAAAGTGTATACCTTCCTGAAGGTGTGACCACGCTGTATTCGGCTTTTGCAAAGTGCTTTTCGCTAAGAAGCGTAATGCTGCCTGAAACACTTACGGATGTTGAGGATTATGCGTTCGCATATGACTATAACCTAAAAACACTGTATTATCCGACGACTTGTCCGCCTGCCGTTGATGTCAGTTATCTGTCGATCAGCGGATATAATTACAGACTGGACAGCGACGAGGAAGATGAAGCTTCGGAAATTTTCAAACTTTATTTTCCGGTGACATCTTATGACGCCTGGGACATAAACGCTCCGTATACTTATGATGACAACAAAAACTACTGGTTTCCGGTTTCGGATGTATCGCTGAACAACTATAACGGAACTGTAACCGCTGACAGGCTCGTGCTGAACGGTTCTTCGATGCTTGTTACAGGCAATGCGCCTTCGCCGCTTGTACGGGAGGGAATGACATTTCTGGGATGGAGCACAGTCGAAGGTGATGCATCAGCGATATTTGACTTCTCCACGACCCCTGTAACATCTGACCTTGAACTTTACGACTGCTGGGAATATACATCTTATGATATTACCTTTATGAACGAATATAACAGCAGCACATATGCATCCGGTTCAACAGACAGTGACGGAACAACAAATGACATCCCTTTGACAGATCCTGAAAGGGAAGGATACCGTTTTACCGGTTGGAATACAGACAGAGACGGCAGATCGGCATTTATCACTGCTGATACTGTTTTTTATGCGGATACATCCGTTTATTCAATATGGGCTTTAGCATATTTCAATGTACAGTTCCACTCAAACGGAGGTACGCCGTCTGTTGTGACTGTAAAAGGTACGATAGCGGGGACGGTCCTTCCCACCAACATTACCAAAGCGGGATATACGCTCACGGGCTGGAAGACAGAAACCAATGAGGGATTCACCTCAACGACCGAAGTGACAGAGGAAATGGCTGTTTATGCTGTTTGGACAAAAAACAGCTATACTGTCACTTTCAATTCTAACGGAGGATCGCCTGCATCATCATCCGCCGCTGATATCCCTGTATTGAACAATCATATATTCACAGGCTGGAACACTGCAGCCGGGGGTGGAGGGATATGGTACTTTAACGATATTCTGATCACTGAAAACACTGCTTTTTATGCACAGTGGGAGAAACACCGTTGTGTTGTTTACTATAACCCTCTTAACGGTGATCCCGATATTCAGGTTACAGTCGACCGCAGTTCAAAGATCACCGGCCCGGATCCGGCACCGCAGAACAACGGGTATGTGCTGTCAGGCTGGTACACAGACATGAAATATATGGATAAGTGGGATCCTGATAACGACACTGTTACTGATAATATGGTTTTATTCGCCAAGTGGCAGGATAGCTCTGATATCATAACGATCACGCTTGATGCTCAGGAAGGTTCGGTGAGTCCTTCTTCAATGTCTGCGATAAAAGGTGAAGCCTGCGGCAGCCTGCCGGTACCTGTACGAAGCGGCTATACATTTGAAGGCTGGTATATGCAGATCAATGGCGGAGGGTTGCAGATCGGCTCTGTTTCGCTGACGCCTGCTGCTGATCTCACCCTGTATGCGAAGTGGACAGTTATACCGCAGACGGAGGATGTCATCCCGGCTGTGATAACAACCGGATCGGACACAATGACAACGGTTACGACGTCCTTATCCGGAAGCACTGATATGATAACCAAAACGACCTCTGTCACGCTCACTTCATCAGGAGCATCATCTCTTGCTGCAAATGCCAGGATCACCGAAAATGAAGGGAAAAGCGCGTTAGTGGAGATAAAGGTGGAAGCCGGCACTCAGATGTCGAAAGCAGAACTTACGATACCAAAAGACGGATTTAATGAATTAGCCGATACAACCGATGCAAAGCTTAAGATGGAGACGGATCTGGGATCGGTCACCTTTGATGCAGAGTCGCTGGAAACGATCAGCAAAGCATCTGCAAGCGGTGATGTTACCATATCGATCGGGAAGGCCGATGCCGGATCCCTCCCGGTGGAAGTACAGGAAACCGTAGGTGACCGTCCTGTTTATGATTTTTCCGTTTTCGCAGGCGACACCCAGGTAACATACTTTAGCGGACATGTGCAGATCGTACTGCCATATACGCTGGAAGAAGATGAAGACCCGGGTTCAGTCGTGGTATACTATCTGGACGATTCCGGACGGCTTCAGACTGTGCGGGGAGTATATGATATGAATACCAAGACCGTATCCTTTGTGACTGCTCATTTTTCAAAATACATGATAGGGTACAATAAGGTAAGTTTCAAGGATGTAAAGGAAGATGCCTGGTATTTTGAAGCGGTCGGTTTCATTGCGGCAAGAAACATCACAAACGGCGTGGGTGACGGTGATTTCGATCCTGAAGGATCACTTACCAGAGCGCAGTTCATTGTTCTGATCTTACGTGCATACGGCATAGAAGCTGAAGTATCTCCGGATGATAACTTTGCAGATGCAAAAAACACCTATTACACAGGTTACCTGGCTGCAGCCAAACGGCTTGGTATAGCAAAGGGAACAGGGAACAATATGTTTGATCCGGATATAGAGATAAGCAGACAGGATATGTTCACACTGATATACAGGATGCTTGATATTATAGGGGAGATACCTGAAGAAACAGGGGATAGTGCATTATCTGACTTTACTGATGCAAATGAGGTCTTTGAATATGCGCAACCGGCAATGAAGGCTTTGGTGTCAGCCGGAATGATCATTGGAGACAGCGGGAAACTGCGACCGAATGACTCATCCACCCGCGCACAGATGGCTCAGGTACTGCACAACCTGCTTAACAGGTAGATCCACTCTCCATAAGAGAATACCCGTTTAAAAGAACCTCCTATTTATGTGTATTTTACTAAATAAAACACGTAAATATTAATTTTAGGTATTTATTTCGTTTTGATTAAGCTATAATAAAGATATATTCTAATACTCGGGAGTAATTTATGGGAATGTTGATGAACAAAGTAGCCGTGATAACCGGAGCCGCACAGGGACTCGGAGAAGCATTGGCTCAAAGATTGGACAGGGAAGGATGTTCCGTCGTTGTTGCCGACTTGAATTATGAGAAAGCAAGCGAAGTGGCATCGAAGTTAAAAAACGCCGTGGCAATGAGAGTTGACGTGACAAAAGAAGACGAAGTCGATGCGATGACCCAGAAGGCCGTCGATACATACGGCAGGATCGATATATTCATAAACAATGCCGCTGTGGTCATATCAGGGGCAACGGATGAATTTGATGTAAATAAATGGCGTTTTGTACAGGATGTAAACCTTTGGGGATATTTCATCTGTGCCAAATCCGCAGTGAAGCATATGCTTAAAAACACTAACGGGGCTTCATTCATACAGATCAACAGTAAATCAGGTAAAAAGGGTTCTTTTAAAAACAGTGCATATGCCGCATCCAAGTTCGGAGGGATAGGCCTGACACAGAGCCTGGCTCTGGAATATGCAAAGAAAAATATACGGTTCAATGCGATCTGCCCCGGCAATCTGCTGAATTCGCCGCTGTGGGTGAACAGCCTTTTCAAACAGTATGCAGCAAATCAGGGCATCACTGAGGAGCAGGTAAAACAGAAATATCTGGATCAGGTCCCTATGGGAAGATCCTGCGAATATGAGGAT
>Ga0172381_10005292_pt1 | contig 13138 bp, 11 predicted proteins | sample Leawel6488metaG_FD_119754 | JGI IMG/M metagenome (GOLD analysis project Ga0172381, IMG submission 119754) | Leachate microbial communities from a municipal landfill in Southern Ontario, Canada - Leachate well 64-88 metaG | ecosystem: Engineered > Solid waste > Landfill > Unclassified | place... | reverse complement strand
GATTGCATTTAGACAGGAAAATATTAGTCTATAACAATAAAACAGTAATTTTTGATTAAATACTGCCTTACAAAGCCACAATAAATTATTTGCGTTTAAATAAAAATTATGATAAAGTATATATCTTTTCTTCTGAGAAAATTCATTATATATTAAGGAGGAAACAATGATTAAAACAAAACGGCCGCTAAACCTGCTCGCAGTGTTACTTGTTTTATTGCTCGGCGCCTGTAGCCCTCAAAAACCCAAAGAAAACAAAATTGTGGCGTGGCATTGGATGAACGACCGCAAAGATGCCCTTAATGAACTTGCAAAACGATATAAAGAAAAAACCGGAGTTGAAGTAGAATTTAAACTATTCTCACCGCCTGATATATATTCCCAAAAAGTCATAGCCGCGGCAAGAGCGGGAAACCTCCCGGAAATTTTTGGTATTTTAGGAGAAAAAAGAACATTAGCTTCCTTTATCAAAGCTGGGCACATCCTAGATCTTTCTTCTTACATGCAGAATGAAAATTCAGCATGGGAACAACGATTCTATCCTGAAACTCTCGCAATAGTACGCTTTCCGTCAAATAATATTTTTAAAACCCCTGAAGGCATTTACGGCGTACCTATCGATACAACCGTAATACAATTTGTTTACAATAAAACATTGCTTAAGCAATCAGGAATAAATCCGGATAATCCCCCTAAAACTTTAGACGAATTTATCGCGCAAGCTAAAAAAGTAAAAGAGAAAAGTGGCGTAAACGGTTTTGTTTGCGGGTGGGGAGAAGGATGGCTGCTTGATTGCTTAGCCACAGAATGGGCAATGAATTTGATGGGCGAAGAAAAAGTTTTCCAGACAATAAAAGGCGATGTGCACTATACCGACAAAGACTGGGTAGAAGTTTTTTCATTATTTGCCAAATTGCGCGACGCAGGTATCTTAGCCCCCAACATAACAACAATGATAAACAAAGAGTCAGAAGATGCTTTCTCAAAAAACCAAGCAGCATTTTCGTTTAACGGCACATGGGCGGTAAATGTCTATAAACAGCTTGGTTTAGATATGGACTATGGCTTTTTCCCGCTACCTAAAATATCAGAAAAATACCCTGTAAAAGTATGGGGAGGAGCAGGTTCATCGTTCATGGTTAATGCGCATTCACCAATAAAACAAGACGCAGTTAAGTTTTTAGAATGGCTAACCCAAAAAGAACAGCAGGAATTCCTTGTGAAAGAAACAAATAACCTTCCTTCAATAAAAGATTGCGAAAGCGCATTTTCCCCTATACTCAAAACTCTTACCGGAAGCTTTAAAATGCTTACACATCCAAATACATGGCAATACAATGAAGATTCACGAGTAATAGAGGTAATGGATAAGGGGCTGCAGCAAATAGTTATGGGCATAAAAACCCCTGAAGAAATCGCGAAGGAAATTGATGAAGTTAAGCAACGAGTTTTATCTCAACCGTAAAATTGGTAAGTTTTGTGGAGCCCGAGGATAAAGTCCGTGGCTCCCTCCTAAGCAGAAATCTTAAAATACATTCATCCCACGGGTAAAGCCCGAGGATTTCTGCGCAGGATTAAATAACTAAAGTTCATTTTGACATTTAAGCCTTAAAAATGAGCAATAACACAACCAATAGCTTCACTGATAAATTCAAAAACTTTTCGTTTGTCCTGCCGGCATTTTTAATCTTTTCTATTTTTTATATTTACCCATTCGTGTACACTTTTATTTTAAGTTTTCACCGCGGCGATGCCATATCTGGCCTTCAATTCGTAGGATGGACAAATTTTAAAGAAGTGCTCATTTTTGATAAAGCCTGGTGGCGTTCAATGTATAACGCCGGTTTCATAACCTTTTGGGCACTAACATTCCAAAACATACTTGCGTTTGCTCTCGCTCTTGCTGTAGACAAGGCAACTCGCACAGGAAAAATCTACCGTGTGATATTCTTTATATTGCCGGTTTTGTCAGAAATCATCATTGGGCTTCTAATGAGAGAAATACTGATTTCCGACCCCGGAATTTTAAATCAGTGGTTGAAGAACTCAGGACTTGGCTTTATTGCCACCGACTGGTTAAGCAGAAATAGCGTACTTCTCACAACGGCGCTCGTACACTGCTGGAAGGGTTTTGGCTGGGCATTCGTAATCATCCTTGCCGGCTTGCAAACTATACCGGAACAATTATATGAAGCCGCGCGCATAGACGGCGCAAACTTCTGGCAAACGTTCCGAAAAGTAACCTTACCGCTCTTAACGCCGGTTATTGCCATGGTTCTTGTCCTTACCATATTAGGTACTATGCAAGCTTTCGCGATGATTCTCGCTTTAACGAGAGGAGCAGGCGGCCTCACAGAAGTACCAGTAATGAGAATCTATAACCACCTTCGCGGCAGCCAGGTAGGCCTTGCCTGTGCTGAAGGCGTTGTCCTTGGGATTATATTAATCACAATTTCCTTTACAATGCTTTACGTTTCAAAACAAATAAGAAAACGTTGGGGTGTATTACCAACATAGAACCATGATAAAACCTGAAAAGTAGTTAGTAGGTGGTAGTTGGTTGAATTAAAAACACATGGTTTTCTTTAAACAAACTACAAATTACCAACTACAAACTACAAGCTCGCATGGTAGGAATTAGATTGGGATAGGAGAAAGAATGTATTATCGCTTTAAAAAAATAGTTATCTTAATATTCTTGCACACTTTTCTATTAAGTGTTGCCTTAAGCTGCATTTATCCGCTTTTCTGGATGCTCAATGTTTCTTTTAAAACAGAACAGCAATTTAGAGATGACTACGGCATGAAACTTGCCACACCGCCCAGCCTTGAAAACTATAAAAATGTTATATTTGAAGGTAAACTTGGTTCCTATTTTGTGAATAGCGTTTTCTATACTTTTGTCACTGTCTTTTTTATTGTAATTTTTTCCTCACTTGCCGCTTATGGTTTTTCTCGTTTGCATTTCTGGGGTAAAAATTTTATATTTTTTATGTTTCTTGCGGCAATGATGATACCCTTGCCGGCAGGATTTGTACCTATTTATATATTGCTCAACAAATTTTTTGTTTTTTTCAACACAACGTTCCCATTTCTTCGGCCATACAGCATAGCCGAACGCAGCGGATATGTTTTTGCCATGGTGAATATGGGGCTTTCCTTAAGTATTTATTTACTTAAAACATTTTTTGACCAATTGCCGCGCGATTTAGAAGATGCCGCACGGATAGATGGCTGCAACCGTCTTCAAATATGGTGGAACGTAGGGCTTCCTTTGGTAGCGCCGGCACTTGCGGTTGTTATTATTTTTAATGCTATGACTGTATGGAATGAATTTGTCCTTGCGTCTTTAATGTTTACCGAAGACAGTTTAATGCCTCTTCAAGTAGGCTTAATGGAAATATACAACCGTAACATAATCCAGCACACACTCATAATGGCAGCGCTTGCGCTGGCTGCTCTTCCAATAATACTTCTTTACCTTAAAATGCAAAAACAAATCATAAAAGGACTTACCGCAGGAGCGGTGGTGGGATGACTACGATGGATAGAAGATGGAAAATTGAAAATGGAAAATGGATGAAAATTTTTATTTTTTTTCTTTCCATTTTCTACCTTCCATTTTCTATTTTCTTTTCATACGCCCAGGAAGATTCAAACGAATATGTAAAAAACGCCTGGGCGCTTAAAGGGCAGGGCAAGTTTGAAGAAGTTTATAAAACAGTAGATGCTTGCATTGCTAATTTCTCACCGGAAGCAGAAAAATTGTCTAGTCCGCTTAAAGCCTTTCCGCCGCAGAACGAAGAAACCACCTACAAAGTAATGAATGATGTTGCTATTTGCTACTTCATAAAAGGCGAAACTTTACGCGACGAAGCTAAACCCGAAGAAGCCATAAAAACCCTTGAAGAAGTAATTAAAAAATACCCGTTTGCCCAGGCCTTCGATCCATCAAGGGGTACATTCTGGTCGATAAAAGAAACAGCACAAATCGTTATTGACCAAATACAAGGAAAGATCAAAGAAGAAAAATGGACAGTGGAAAACGATGTTAAAATCGAACTTTATGATCAGGGCCAATTTCCTGTTGATTATGCAAAATATGGCACATTTACAAATCCAGGAACAAAAGATTATAAATATGTCATAAAAGACCAAATTGGTTTGTCAAAAGAAACAGGGGAGGGAATTTACCCAAATACAAGTTCATTAAAATTCGATCCGGAATTTATCAAGATAAAAAAAGATTTAGCAAGCATTGATCACTGGGTTGTGCTTAACGGCCGCGATTACGAAACTGCCTTTTACAAATGGAACATTGCTCCTGAGCCAGAAGGCGTGCGTCAATTTTTTATCGGCGACATTCTGGAAAGAAGCGGGCAATTAAAGCAAGCTATAAAAGCTTACTACGCGGTCCTGGTGCATTTTCCTAATGCTTACGGTTGGACATATTGGCACACACCATGGTACATTGGTAAGTCAGCGTTGTATCGCATAAAATATCTTTTAAAGAATCACCCGGAGCTTGGCCTGAAACTTGAAGGCGCCTCGCTTGAAATAGTAAACGGGTTTGATAATGAAATACGCAACGATATTTTCCTGGTAAACCCGGGTAAATTAACAAAAATTAATTTGTGGGATAAGGTTTGCGTAAAAACAGACATTTGTTTGCAGAAAGCAAGAAAACCAGGGAAAATTATCCAAAATAGAGGAGGAACCGACGTAAAACTGGTAAAATATTCGAACGGTGACTGGCAGTTATTGGTAAAAAACAAACCCTTTATGATTAAGGGTGTAACCTACGAACCTACAAGAGTAGGGGAATCACCGGACAAAGGGACACGTGAAGATTGGTCTTTGCAGGACATAAATAAAAACAAGATAATTGATGCTCCTTTTGAAGCCTGGGTTGACGCTAATCAAAATAATACACAGGATAAAGGGGAAAATGTTGTAGGTGATTTCCAGCTTATGAAAGAAATGGGGGTTAATTGCATAAGAATTTATCACCAACCCTTCAAAATAAATAAGGAAATAATTAGACAATTGTACACAAAATATGGTATATATACCATATTGGGCGATTTTTTGGGGAAATATGCTATTGGAAGCAAGGCTCCCTGGAACCCCGGCACTGACTACGACAATGAAGAGCATAAAAAAAATATGCTCGAAAGCATAAAAGAAATGGTTCTTGAATACCGGGATGAAGAAGGTATTCTCATCTGGCTCATTGGCAATGAAAACGTGTATGGCGTCGCATGCAATGCCGACAAAAAGCCAGAAAGCTTTTTTAAATTTGCAAACGAAGCCGCGCTGTTAATAAAATCACTGGATCCGAAAAAACGGCCGGTGGCTATTGCTTCCGGCGATACTTTATTCCTGGATGTGTTTGCTAAAAACTCTCCGGATATTGACATTTACGGCACAAACTGCTATCGCGGTAAATATGGATTTCTTGATCTTTGGGATGAAGTAAAAAGAGTCGCCGATCGGCCGACGATACTTACCGAATACGGCGTACCTTCAATAGCTAAAGGCTATTCAATGCAAGAAAGCGAAGATTATCAAGCCGAATATCATAAGGCAGCATGGCTTGACATATATTGCAATTCCTGCGGTTATGGCGCAGGTGTTTCCGTCGGCGGATTTATCTTTGAATGGCTTGATGAATGGTGGAAAGCTTACGAACCTTTTTACCATGACAAGAAACCGCTTTTTGCAGGGCCATTTTTAGACGGCTACATGCACGAAGAATGGCTGGGCATAACTAGCCAGGGTCAAGGAAAAAATTCCCCATTTCTTAGACAACTAAAAAAATCCTATTTTACATATAAAGAATTGTGGAACTAATATCAATAAAGAATTGTCTAAGAATATAGAGAGACAGGGGGTGAAAAGCGCAAAGGAGCAATAGTAACACACAGTAATATAATTTGGTATAATTAATAATATAAATATTGTTTTAGGTTAGAAAGGAGGGAACGAAATGCGTAAAATTCTGGGGTTATTTTTGGCAGCTTTAATTGTATGCGGCTTATCTTACGCAGCCGAGGAAAAGAAATTTGATGTTTACACCGACAAGGGTGCGACTTCTAACCATTTTATACCCAGCGGCTGGATGGGCGATTATGGCGATCTTAAGTTCAGTGATCAAGATACAGAATCCCCGGCAAGCGGCTCAACAGCAATAAAAATTGATTACAGCGCAAAAAAGAGCCAAGGCCAGGGTTGGACAGGTATTTACTGGCAATCAGCGCAAAATAACTGGGGAACAAAGGATACCGGCGTTGATTTAACCGGATTTAATAAATTAGTGTTCAAAGCAAAAGGTAAAAATGGCGGCGAAGTTATAACCATGGTAAAAATAGGCGGAATCACAAAAAATCCAAGCGGAGAAGTTGTTCCTTTCCCCGATTCTGCAAGCATAGAATATGGCCCGATAAAGCTCACAAAGGACTGGCAGGAATATTCAGTAAATCTGGTTGATAAAGATTTGCATTACATTAACGGCGGCCTATGCGTAATTCTTAATGCTGACCAGGCCGGAGCTGAAGGAGAAATTATATACATCGATGATATTGCTTATGTTTACGATGAAACATTAAAGAAAGAAGAATCAAAAACTAATTTTCCATTTTATGTATATGCTGACGCCGGCTCTTTAGATAATCACTACATACCAAGTGGATGGATGCCTGCGACTGCGGCGAAAGATTTAAAATTAGACGCTAACTGGAAAAACTTACCTTTTAGTGGAGAAAGCTGCATCAGAGTCGAATACAAGAACAATTCTGGCACACGTTGGGCAGGCATGTATTGGCAGCAACCGGCGAATAATTGGGGTAGCATTCCAAACGCCGGCTATAATCTGCAAGGCGCGACAAAACTTACCTTTTGGGCAAGAGGAGATAAAGGCGGGGAAGTTGTCAATGAATTTAAAGTTGGTGGAATTTCAAGCGGTGAATACATTGATTCCGACAGTGTTAGCGTAGGGCCTGTTCAATTAACAAAAGATTGGGTACAATACACAGTTGACTTAAAAGGCAAAGATCTTTCCTATATAATAGGCGGTTTCTGCTGGGCGACAAACATTGACGTTAACGATCCTGAAGGTGTTGTGTTTTACCTTGACGATATAAAATACGAAAAATAATAGTAACCGCGGATGCAGACGGATTTCAGCGGATGTAAACGGATAATTCATCCGTGACATCTGAAACAATCCGTTTGCATCCGTCCTTAAAAATATGAAAAAAAATATCACTATTGCAGTTATCTGTCTTTATTCTATTTTTTTATCTTTTAATGCGTTTGCGGAAAGCTCAAAAATAGAGATCAAAACAACTCCGGAAAATGGCTACTATCTTACGGTTAACGAAAAACCATTCTTAATAAAGGGCATAATTTACAACCCCACGCCCATCTGTAAAGGTTATGATTATGAATTTTTGCTGGATCCAGCCAAACCATGGCTTATTGATGGAAAGCTGATGCAAGAAGCCGGCATAAATTGTGTTCGTATTTATTCAACCGGCGAGAATCTCGACAAAGTCAAAGAATTCATCCATGATATGTATGAAAAATATGGCATTTACACCGTTGTCAGCGATTGGCTTGGGCTCTGGTCTTACCCCGGAGTAAATTATGCCGACAAACAATTCCAAAAAAGCACCAAAGAACGCCTCTTAAAAATAGTCGAAACCTTAAAAGGTGAAAAGGGGCTTTTAATGTGGGTACTGGGTAACGAAAATAGCTATACTTTTTCCGGAAAAATATGCTTCTGGACATGTCCGGAAATAGAAAAAATAAATGCTCTGAAAGAACAGCAGGATAAACGGGCAGAAATTTATTACACTTTTGTAAATGATGTTGCCCAAGACATAAAAAAAATTGACAAAAACCACCCTGTAGCTCTTGGAAACGGCGAACAAAGCTTTCTTGATATTGCCTCAAAAGTTTGCGGCGATATTGACGTGCTTGCTATTATTGCTTACAGAGGGAAAAAATTCGGCAATCTTTTTGACCAGGTAAAAAGCTATTTTGGCAAGCCTATTTTTCTTTCTGAATTTGGCGCAGATTCTTTTGATGCCTATACGCAAAAAAGCGCGGAAGACATCCAAGCCGAATATGTAATTTCCCAATGGCAGGATTTATATAATCACACGATATTTTCCCAAAACAAAGAAGGCAATTGCATTGGCGGTTCTTTATTTGAATGGAGCGATGAATGGTGGAAACACAATGAGGGATATACTGACGATTGGTGCGCGCATAACACCGAAGCAGGCTGGTCGCACGGCTCCTATTTTTTTGACATAAAAGCAAAAGATAACGGGCTGAACATGAACGAAGAATGGTTTGGCATAGTCGGCCTATCGGACAAAGAAAAAGACGACAAAGGCATAAATACAAGGATCCCGAAAAAATCTTACTACGCTTTAAAAGATTTTTTCACTAAAATTGAGAACACACCCCCTGAAGCAAAACAAACGGCCGAAGTAGAACAACCGGCTGAGATAAAAGAACCCGTGAACATAAATACAACCCCGGACGACGCTGCCGCAAACACTTCAACTCATTAACCAATTATTATCCTCGGAAACTTTTTCTTAAACAAAATAAACAATGTTTTTTAGCAAAATTGTTTGACATGCCGGTAATTATCATTTAAAATTAACTAAAGCAGTGAATTTCTAAGCCGGGAAACAAAGAAAATTTGCGAAATTATCCACAAAGGAGGAAATGGGATGAAAAAGATTTTATTATCTTTGGTTTTCTTATCTTGTGCCTTATTTTCTACTAATGCACACGCCATTGAATCAATTGATATCCTAACCGGATATTTTCACGGCTATCTCGACCACACTGAAAAGGATTATAATGCAGTGCCATTACTGGTCGGAATAAATTACAATCTAAAACCATGGATAGCTAAAATAGGGTTAAACACGCAAGGAAGTTTTGATTTTATTTTGGAACCATTTCTTAATACCGTAATCGAACCAAATTCAAATATTGAAGCTGGTTCAAATTTTCTTCTCAAGTACGGTTTCCCGCTTACCTCAAAACTTCAACCCTATGTAAAAGCCGGCCTTGGCGTGCTATATATGAGCCAACACACCCTTGAACAGTCTACGCAATATAATTTTCTTCCCCAGGGCGGAGGAGGCCTGCAGTACCGTATGAATGACACTATCGCCTTCAATGTGGAATATCGCTATAGGCATCTTTCAAACGCTGCCTTAAAACACCCCAACAGCGGAATTGATGTCAATATGTACCTGTGTGGAGTCACAATATTTTTCAATGATACGAAAAGCAAATCTAACTGACGCGAAAGAAATCTACTCACTCATAAATGCCTGGTCAAAAAAGGGTAAAGTCCTTGGACGTTCCCTTAATTATATTTATGAGAACATAAGAGATTTCTGGGTTTACGAAGATAAGAAAAAAATTATCGGCTCTTGCGCCCTGCACACAGTAGGCTGGGAAGATTTAGGAGAAGTCAAATCGCTTGTCGTTATAGATAAATTTCAACACCATAAAATCGGCACAAAACTGGTAAATCAATGTGTTAAAGAAGCGAAAAGCTTAGGAATTAGAAATGTGTTTGCGCTTACTTTTGTCCCATTGTTTTTTAAAAAATTAGGGTTTAGGCAAATAGAGATGAAGGAACTCCCTCATAAAATCTGGAACGATTGTGTTGATTGTGTTTATTTTCCAGATTGCCAGGAAATAGCTGTAATACTGCATCTAAAATAACAACTGTAATCCCTAACAAAAAAAGGAGAACGAAAATGTTTCTTGTTGATTACGCCATGACTGAAGAACAAAAAATGTTAAGAGAGCTATGCCGCCAAATTGCCGAAGAAAAAATACGGCCATTTTCGCGAGAATTAGACGAGAAAGAAGAATTCCCGGCTGACATAATTAAAACCCTTGGCCAAGCTGATTTATTCAGGCTTTGCATACCTGAAAGCTACGGCGGCATGGGTTCAAATTTGCTTAATTTATGTATTGCTACCGAAGAAATTTCCCGGGTTGACGGAGGCGTAGCCACAGCTTATGCCGCATCATTCCTCGGAATGTTTCCAATACTTCTCTTTGGCACAGAAGAACAAAAGAAAAAATACCTTCCGGATATCGCCAGCGGTAAAAAGCTTTGCGCCTTCGCATTGACAGAGCCGGAAGCCGGTTCAGATGCCTCAGCCGTAAAAACCGTCGCAAAAAAAGACGGCGACAATTACATTCTAAATGGAGTAAAACATTTTATAACTAATGGCGGTGACGCTGAAATTTATACCGTTATTGCTGTAACCGATAAAACAAGAGGCGCCAGAGGCGTTTCCGGTTTTATCGTTGAAAAAGGCACACCCGGATTTACCTTCGGAAAGAAAGAAGAAAAAATGGGAATACGCGCGTCAAGCACCCGTGAGCTCATTTTTACTGACGCAAAAGTAAGTAAAGCTAATCTTCTCGGGCAGAGAGAAGGCATTGGTTTCATCGCGACAATGAAAACCTTTGACAGCTCACGTCCGGGAGTCGCGGCACAAGCCGTAGGTATAGCCCAGGGAGCGCTTGAGCTTGCCGTAGATTATTCACACAAAAGAATACAATTTGGAAAACCAATCAGCTCTTTTCAAGGTATACAATGGATGCTTGCCGACATGGCCACAAAAGTTGAAGCCGCAAGAAGCCTTGTATACAACACCGCATCCATGGTAGACAGGGGCATTAAAGAAGCAGGCACAGCTTCAGCAGCCGCGAAATTATTCGCCTCAGAAGTTGCCATGGAAGTAACCACAAACGCTGTCCAGATATTTGGTGGTTATGGTTATATGCGCGATTACCCGGTTGAAAAATTTATGCGTGACGCAAAAATTACCCAGATTTACGAAGGCACGAACCAGATACAGAAGAACATCATTGCGTTGGCCTTGATTAAAAAATATAGTAAATAACTACGCAACGAAAAAATCAGGGTTAAGATGTTCCGAAAATAGAAGATGAAAAATAGAAGGGTGATATTTTTTCCTTCTATCTTTCATCTTCTATCATCTATTTTCGTAACCCCTGTGTCCTGGTCAACCACACAACTTCTGACCTATATTGACATTTCTTCCGTTTACACCGATAATATCTTATTTATGAACCTCGCCCTTCCTAATTATTGGAAGATGTGAGGGCAAAACAAATGAATTAATAGCTAACAAAGAATAAACAGGAAAAAGGAAGGGCGGGGTGAAGAATATCTATCTTGTAGGTTTTATGGGAACAGGTAAAACAACAGTCGGTAAGCTTCTCTCTAAAACCCTGAAAAAAGAGTTTTTAGAGATGGATGAAGCCATTGAAAAAGAAAATGGCAAGAAAATAACAGAAATCTTCAAAATACATGGCGAACCGCATTTTAGGGAACTTGAAAAAAAACTTTTACTCGTAATTTCCAAATATGATAACCTCGTTGTAAGCTGCGGCGGAGGATTGATTTGCGATAAAGGAAATTTAGAAATCCTTAAAAAAACCGGTATTGTTTTTAACCTAACCGCTTCAAAAGAAAGTATTTACGAACGCACTAAAAAGTTTAAAGGCCGCCCCTTGCTAAATGTAAAAGATCCGTTGAAAAAAATTGAAGAGCTTTTGAATATGCGCAAGCCGTATTACAGCCAAGCTCACTATACTATTGATACGGATAAAATAGAGCCAAAAGCTATTGTAAAAAAAATTACCGATATATTAAATGGCTAAAAACAGCACAATTTTTTTAAACCTAGTTAAAACGCTTACTCCTAAAAAAATCACAAGCATCTTTCAGGCTCTAAGCGATAGCGACGATATATTGAATTTTTCAGAAAAGCAGCTATTGGGGCTGCCCCTTTTAACAAAAAAAGATATCGACGAAATTATAAAGTTAAAAAATAGTAATGCCCTGGAAAAAGAATTAAAAAGAATTGATTCTAAAAAGATCACGGTAATCGACATTTTTGATGAAAATTATCCAAAGCTATTAAAAGAAATCAGTAATCCACCGCTTGTTCTTTATATCAAAGGCAATGTTTCGGCTTTAAGTGATTTTATTTTTTCGATTGTCGGAACACGCATCCCAAGTATTTACGGGCTTAACATGGCGGAAAGCTTTGCCACAAGGCTTGCATCGCTAGGCATAAGTATTATTTCCGGTCTCGCCAGAGGAATTGATACTGCGGCACACTCTGGCGCCTTAAAAGCCGGCAAAACCATTGCTGTGCTGGGCAGCGGAATTTTGAATGTTTATCCAAGAGAAAATGAGCATTTAAGTGAGGTGATTTCAGAAAATGGCGCGCTGGTTTCAGAATTTCCATCATTTGAACCGCCCTTAAGGGAAAACTTTCCTCGCCGTAACAGGATTGTAAGCGGCCTGTCACGCGGAGTTTTAGTTATTGAAGCGGCCGAGAGAAGCGGGGCGTTGATTACAGCACATTGCGCTCTTGAACAGAACAGGGAAGTGTTTGCCCTCCCTGGTAAAATTGATTCACCCTTAAGTAAAGGCACCCATATACTGATAAAAGAAGGCGCAAAATTAGTAGACTCAATTACGGATATACTTGAAGAGCTAAACATAGAATTCGAAAACGTGAAAGGAAAAGAAAGCCCAATCAAACTTGCCGGAGGAGAAAAAGCTGTTTTTGAAATGATTGAATCAGACGGTATGCACCTCGAAGAGATCATCTTAAAAAGCAACCTTGCTCAGCCGGTTATAAACAAAATAATACTTAACCTTCAGTTAAATGGCCTGATTAAGGAAATTACGCCTTTATGTTTTGCCAGGTGTTAATATGAGTAAATATTTAGTCATAGTAGAATCTCCCACAAAAGCAAAAACCATCCACGCAATTTTAGGCGATGACTATGAAGTAACATCATCAATGGGGCATGTCATGGATTTACCCGCTAACCGGCTTTCCGTTGATGTTGATAATAACTTTCTTCCAAACTACAAAATAATACCCGGTAAAGAAAAAATAATAAAACAACTTAAAAAAAGCGCAAAGAAAAAAGAAATTGTCTTTATCGCTACTGACCCTGACCGTGAAGGTGAGGCGATCGGTTGGAACCTAAAAGAGAAATTATCAGAAGACGCGGACAATTTCAAAAGAGT
>Ga0172381_10005291_pt1 | contig 13142 bp, 14 predicted proteins | sample Leawel6488metaG_FD_119754 | JGI IMG/M metagenome (GOLD analysis project Ga0172381, IMG submission 119754) | Leachate microbial communities from a municipal landfill in Southern Ontario, Canada - Leachate well 64-88 metaG | ecosystem: Engineered > Solid waste > Landfill > Unclassified | place... | reverse complement strand
TTGGTGGCTAGATCCGCCACGGTGTACCGGGAAATGCGCTGCTTGCCCCATCCGGTGCGATCAGCGGCGGCCGAGGGATTCGGCCAAACCTTTATCTTCAGCGCCTTGGTGGCCGCAACCTGGCCCATGCGCACGTAGTCGCTGGGGTTGTCGCTCTCGGTGTTATTGTTGCCGCGGTGCCAGTCCAGGTACCGCTTCAGCGTGCGCTTCTTGAAATGTCCGCCCGCGCCGTCCTCTATGGCGATGATATCGCCCACGGCCGCGTCCAGCGTGTAGTCGATGGTGCCCGGCACCAGGGAGAGCGTGAATTCAAGGATGGACCAAGCCCAGGGGTACCGGCGCCAAAGCCGGAACCGCCGCTGGTTCACGTAGTGAATGATGTCGGCGGTGGTCTGGTCGGCGGTGTTGGCAGGGTCGCCGTACTTGGTGCGGCGCTTCAGCTGCTGGACAAAGGACGCGAGAGAAAGCACGTTTCCTCCTATCAGTGCGCGGCACTATTACCGCGCACACCGATGGGCTTATTTCTTCTTGCCGGGAACCTTGGCGGCCTTCACCGGGAGGTCGGCGCTCTTGGGCACCGTGCCGGACGGCACGCGCACGTCGTTGGAGCTGTGGACGCCGGTGCTTACCTTGTCCTCGGGCTTGGGCGCCGGCAGATCGGAGGCGTCGGAAACCTCTATGATCTTGCCGTTCTTGAAATATTCGTGGTTGCGCACGAACTTGGCGTGGTCCTCGTTGGTGAGGCGCAGAATGCCGGCGCCCAGTTCGGGGTCGGCCTTGAAATGCAGGTGGCGGGCTGTTTTCTGGTTGCCGACCGGGTCCTTAAGACCGAACGGAGAAACCGTGAGAACCAGGTGAGGGAACCGGCCGCAGTGGAAAATAACGTCTTTCATGTGAAAACTCCTTGTGCTTTAAAAGTCCCGGCAGGATCCCGCGACCCTGCCGGGCTGTGGATCTTACTTCTCTTCCCAGAAACAGCTGATGTACGAGGTCGCGGTCTGCGCGGTGCTGGCGTTCCCCACGGAAATCACCACGTGCGCGTCCTTGGCGAACTCCAGCCAGCCGCCGCCGTAGATGTTTCCGTCAACCTCAGCGGTGTCGTCAGCGGTGGCGAACGAGGATACCAGCGTGGTATCGTTGCGCGTCACGCCGTCGGACAGGCTCGCGTACTTGCGCAGCTTGCCGTATACTTTCAGCGTGCCGATAGCATCGGACTGCACGTCGCAGTACTTAAGGACCACGCGCTTGCCGGCCGCCGGGGTGATGCCCAGGCGGTTGATGTAGGTGTTGTCCGCCGAAGCCACGCCCGCGGTGTCTATCTCCACGGAGTAGCCGCTGGCAGACGAAGCCACGCCCACGGTAGCGGAGCCGGTAACGTCGATAAGCAGGGACGAGTCGTCGTCCCGCTTGCCGCCGGTCAGCACGCAGTTGTAGTCGTCCTCGGCGTTCAGCGCGTCGCAGAACTCGCCCAGCGTGTCGTAGGCCGCAGCCGACAGGTCATAGGACAGGTCGGCGGTGCCTATGGGAGCCGCGGTCGTAAACGCGTCCGCGGCGATGGTCACCACCGACTGCGTCGAAGCACCCACGTAGGTGATCTTCAGCAGGGTAGCGTTGCCGGGCAGCACGTACTCGGAAACCGCGGTTTTATCCAGATCCTGCACCTGCAGGTCCTGGAGGCTGATGGCGGAGCTGAGGCTCGGCACCAGCAGAAGAAGCGCGAACAGTATGGTATTTTTCATGTTTTTACCTCAAAGGTTTGCGCCGCCCGGACGAGCGCGGCGCGAAATCCTTATTCGGTCACCCCCGTTGCCATGCCGTGCTTCTTCTCGAGCTGGAGCTCGAGGCCGACCTCGGAGAGATACTGGTCCTGGCGCCCGTCAACGTCGTTAGCCTGGATGTTCTCTTTGAGGATGGTGAAGCGACCGTTCATGTACCTTATCTGCAGGTCGGCGATGTCCAGGAACAGGCCCCAGCCGGCAATGCCGGAAAGGTCCGTCAAGTCATCGTTGTTGAGCAGCTTGTGCTCAACGAGCTCGATCACGCGGCCGGCGCTCTGGTAGCGCGACAGGGTGATGCCGTAGGTCTTGTCGTCGTTGCGGGTCTGCAACTTCCCGGCGGCCAGGTTGCTGAACACCGTGGACAGCAGAGGCGACAGGATGCCGACGCGCTCGTTGGAGCCGTAGCGGAACACGCGGCGCATGAAGTCGTTAAACTCCGCTTCCGTCATGGCGCCGCCCATATCCTGCACGTTCGTGGAGATGAACTCCTCGATGCCGCCGGTGGTGCGCTGGGGCTGCTCGCCCGTCAGGTCCTCGCTGGCTTCGCCGAGGATGAAAGACAGTTCAAGGTCCTTCTTGTGCTCGATGAGCTGCTTGGCCTTTTCGGCTTCCGGGTCCTTCTGCCCGAACTGGTTGGTGGCCATAGCGGTCGCGGAGTAGCCGAACGGATGCTTGAAGATCTGGCAGTAGTTGTACTTCGCCTGCCGGATGGTGGACAGTAGCGAACGCCCGGAGCCGTTCTCCGCGTTGCTGTTGCCGATGATGTGCAGCTGGTCGCCGACAGCGGCGCCGGCAGCGGCCGTGGAGCCGATGGAGCGCGCGATCGCCACGTCCACGGTGGTGGGGGTGGTGGTAACGCGTACCTTCTCGCCTTTGTTGACGCGCACGATGTCGCCGGCCCGGAAGTACTTGTAGTTCGTGACCTTCATGGTCGCGTCGCCGGCGGCCAGGACTCCGGCCAGCACGTCGAAGCGCGGCAGGAGTTCATCTTCGAACCATTCGAACTTGGGGTCAGTCGAGGACTTGCTGCGGAGCCTCATGAGCAGCGTGACCAGGGGACCCGCGTCGCCTTCGAGCTGCGCTATGAGGGGTGAAACGTCGCGGGTGCGCCGGGTCTCGGTGGCGAGAACGCCGGTGCCGCGGGCGGTGGTAACCATTGTAGGCATAATTTACTTTCCTCCGTGAATTTACCGAGTGAAAATGCTCCGTGGAGCCGCAGCAAGCACGCGCTTGTTGAACGCCTCGTCGGAATCATCGTCACCAGGGTTGGTGGCCTCAACAGGAGCCGGAGGATTGCCGCCGCCGGCAGCCGCAGCCTGGGCCGAAGCCGTAGCCGCCGCTTCCTGCCGCGCTTTTTCCTCGGCGCTCTGTGAAACCTTTCCCTCCCTGTATTTTTGAAGCCCTAAGGCCGCGTAGTAAAGGACATCCGGGGTTTCGCGCATGCCGGCCAGTGACGGCACGCGGTCAAGGATCTGCTCCATTACGGGCATGAGGTCCTTGTAGCCAGGGAAGTCGGCGGCGTTCGAAAGCATGTGCTCGGTGCGGGAGTAGATGTAATTCTTGGTTTCCTGCGCCTGCGCTTTCTGCGTCTCCTGTGCCTTGGCCAGTTCATTCTTCCGGTTGTCCCGCTGCGTTTCCCACGCGTTCTTTTTTACGGCGTAATCAACCTGGTCCGCGGGATCCAGCTCTTTGAGCTCTTCCTTCGTCAGCACCTTGAAAGGAGGCGTCTCGTCGAGCTTCGCCTGAAGCTCGTTTATCTTCGTCTCCGCCGCGGTTACCCGCTGCTGGTACTGCTTGGAAGTCTCGTTGAGCCGTAAGGCCTCGGTGGTCGAGTTTTCGTATGCCTTGGCAAGCTCCTCGCCGGTAAACTCCCTGCCGCGGATCGTGGTTTTAAACACGACGGGCGTAGGTTTTCCCGCTTCGGGGTCCGGGGTTGTCCCGGGCGCGACGGGCGGTGTCTGCGGTTCGGTGCCGGCGGCAGGGGCCGCGGGCGCTTGCTTATTATCAGCCGGGGAGCCTTCCGGTAACTTGATGTGATCAAGGAAACCGCCGGCCTGCTGGGTGGGCACCTGCGTTGTCGCAGGGGCCGGAGTAGCGGGCGCGGTAGCCGCGGCTGGCGTCGCCGCCGGCGCTGAAGCCGGGACGGGTGTTGCGGTAGTAGCTGCTGCTATCATTATGCCTCCAAGTGGGTTTTCCACTTTAAGTTTTATCAAGCGGGTTTGCCGCTGAAATCTTTGGCTTTGTAAACAAAAAAGGCCACGCGATTAAGCGCGGCCTTCTGAACAAAGCCTTTGACCGTGGGGTTCAGCCCTAAACCGGTAATGAGCCGGAACGGTTTACGTAAATATTTTACAACATTTCAATCAAATGTCAATGACCCCGGTAAATTACACGTATGGGAAGCGCCGCGTCTGACGCGCACGAAAGACCCCAAAGATAGAAGCCGATAAACTTCTCGGTTACAGACCACGGAGCAGCCTGCGTCCCGGTTCCTATAGGGGCGCCCACGCCCGAACAGGAAAGCGCGGGCACCGGCGCGACCGTGGCCGAGTCGCTGAACGCGTACACGGCGCTCGAAGCGGTCACGTTAAAGAGGGTCAAGGACGACCACGTAACGGGCGGCAGGCCCAGCGCCGGCTTGGTGGTAGTGATGGGCTTCGAGATGAGGGTCGCGGCCGAGCTGGACAGCGACACCGAGGCCACGGTGACGGAGCTGATGGCGCCGTCAAAGACCACGGTCGGCATAGCCGCGTGGCCCAGAGAACAAACGCTCATAAGCGCCGCGAAAAGAATAGTTTTCATCATTTTTCCTTGTGCGCTTTCGCGCGCTCTTTGTTCAGTTTTTCGGCCGCAATGCAGCCCTGCTCCACCCAGATGTCCAACTGATTCGAGAGGTTCAAGCACTCCTCCTCCCGGCCACCGTTGAACGCGGCGCCAAGCGCGACGGCGTCCGTGTTAAAGACGCCGGTGCCCGGCTTCCAGGAGGATCCGCGGGACAGATCCACAACGCGCTTGTCCAGGTACGGCAGCACGTCCGCGACCCACACCTTACTGCCCAGGAGCTCCCGGGCGCGCTCGCCGCGCGCTATCTCCTGCAGACACGTCTGCTCGAAAGCCTGAAACTCTTTCTCGTTCATTCGTTCCCCCCGCGTACTATGCCCGGCCGGCCGCCGTTCCCGGTGCCCATAGGCGCCATGATTCCCGGCGCGGGCGGCATACCCTCGGCCGGACCGCCGGTCATGCCCGCCTGCTTCATGACCTCCTGAATGCGCGCCTGCGCGGCGGCCTCAGGGTTGGCCATTACGGTCTGAATAAGCTGCGTGGTCTCAGCGATGTGTGTCTTGAGCATGGCGAGCATTTCCGGGGTTATCTGCCCGGACGCCGCGCCCTGCACGATCTTGGGCGACATCATCTGGACCATGTGGTCGATGGCGTGCCCGATAAGGTTCTCCTTGGGGTTCGGGTGCGGCATCTGGCCTTCCAGGATTATGCCGAGCTCCGCGTCAGGCGTGAGCAGGCCGTCCACCGGCGCCAAGAGCTCCGCGTTGAACGTCCAGCCGAACGCTTCCACCAGGCGCCGCATTATCTCGGACACCTTGAATTTCAGCATTTCGGGGTCTTTGCTGTTCATGCGGAACGTTTCATACTTTATGGCCAGTTCGAGCAGGACCATGAGCTGGTTGCGCTGCACCACGTTGTCGCCGAAAGACGGATCCTCTTCAATGAGGAAGTCGAAGCCCTCGCCATCCGTCCAGATGTCGTCCCGGGTGAACTTGGGGTACAGCGTTTTACCGTCCACGTCCGCGTTCTTGACCACCTGCGGCTCGAACATGAACTGCATGCACAGGTCATAGATGGACTGCTGCGCGTCAATGTCGCAGGCCAGCTGCGCGCGGCGCATGACCGCAAAGCGCTTGGCCAGCTGGTTCTGGATTTCGAGCAGGCCGGTCGCGGTTTCGTGGTACTGCTTCGTGCCCTCCACGCCAGGCGACAGGTCCGCGATGCTGATGGTGCGCTCAAGCAGGCCCTTCATGTTCGATTCGTGCGCGATCAGGTCTTTGGTGGGGTTCTGCTGCTGGATAGCGGCGATAGCGTTGTGGATGTTGGGCGACACGCCCGGGTCGATGCGGATCCGGCCGCCGGCCTTGGGCTTCCAGTCGTCAGGGAACGGCACGGCGCCCACATGATAGGCCACCAAGCCGCCGATAACGCGCACCCAGGAGCGCATGCACAGCCGGTGAATATCGTTCAGGCCCAGGAACAGGTCCTCGGTCGGCTCGATGGCGCCCAGGCCGTAAAGGTTCTCTGGGTCAGGCGTGTAACAGCGCAGGCGGAAAGGAATCCTGGGCCGGTGGAACGGCTTGTCGATGTGGAGAATCAGGTACTTGCCGTTGGCGATCGTGAAGCGCCGGCCGGGTTCGTGCACGTGCAGCAGGTGGACGCGGTCCATGTCCGAGGTTTCGCTGCCCTGCGCGCTTGACTGCGTGCCGCGGGCGCCCAGCACGTCCGACACCTGCTCGTGGAACGTGCTGCGGTCGCTGAAATTAGGCTTTATTGAGCCGGGCGTGTGGCCTTTATAATCGGCGTCTATTTCGGAGAGGTTGTAGACGTTCTGCTGCTTGCCGTTGGCGTCCTTATAAATCTGCCGGCGCAGGTCCTCAAGCGCGACCGACTCCTCTTCCTCGACCAGCCAGTGCATGTCCTCCACGCGCTTGACCTTGGGCTCCGGCCACACCAGGAACACAGACGGGAAGCGCACGCAATAGCCTACGGTCTTGGGGTAAAGCTTCACCACCTCAACGAGTTTATTGTAGGTGGCCTTGACCTTTATCGGCACCATTTTGCCCAGGACGTTGACCAGCGTGTTCACCATCTCGCTGACCCGGGTCTGCTTCCACTCCATGCCCTCTACGTACTCGCTCTTCCATTCGTCCTTTTCCCAGGCGTTGCCGGCGATCACTTCCTGACGCTTGGATTCCGTGAACTCAAGCTGGAAGCGCGACTGCGAACGGTACGTCTTGACCAGCGCCAGGAAGTTGCGGGCGGCCTGTGCGAAGCGCGAGGACCGCGCCTGCGGCTTCACCGACATCTTCTGCAGCATGGGCTCGACCAGGCGCGCAACGATGTCCTCCACTATGCCGTAAGCATAGGGGATAAACATGTTCTCCTCGTCGGGGTTGTCTACTGCGTCGGCGAGAGCGCGGTAAATCTTATAACAGCGCACCCATATCTCGTGCTTGGGGGAAAAGAAGTCCTTGGAAAGTTTGTAGCGCTTCTTGGCCAGTTCGACCAATTCCTCGCGCTTCTTGGGGTCCGTGGGTAAGGTTGCGTCCATTAAGCTCTCCCGGTTTTCTTGTCCTTGAGATGCTGCTCTTTATAGCGATCGTACCCTGCCATTATATCAGACCCTATCTTGTTTAGCAAGCCCTTGTCGCCCCACTGCGACGCCTTGCGCGGGCAGCTGTGCCGGCGCGCCAGGGTTGAGAGCACCAGGTCATTGACCACCTGCTCGGTCTGCAACGCGGCGCCCGGCATTTTGATGTGCCCGCGGATATGGCCCATGCAGTGCTTGCACTGCGCGATGTAGGCCACGTCGTCTTTGAAAGTCTGGATCTTGGCCGCGAACTCCACATTGGTGGGGAACTCTTTCTCGGTTTTCGGGTCGATGATATGCGCCACGTTTACACCTCTCCGTTTAAATATTTAGCAACCAGGGGTAGGCTGGTGAAACATTTACCGCCGTTACGCTCCACCATTTTACCTACAGCGCCCATAGAACGCTGCTGCCCCGCATCGAACGTTAAACCGGAATCTTCCTGCAGCCAAACGAACACCGTCTGCGCGGGGCGCTTGTTGCTGTCGTCTATAACTTCAGCGATGGAATAGACTCCGGTCATTTTAGGGGTTAACACGTAAAGACAGAAATCGCAGGACGCACGCTGACGCAACTCTTCATCCATGCATTCGGGGGTCCAATCCGGGGCTACCGGATTGAAAAAATCTATTTTCAAAAGCTCGATGAGGTGCTCTCTCCACTTTGACTCGTTGCAAGTTCCACCCAGGAATACTTTCTTCATCTTCACACCCCTCGATAGCCTGGCTTCCCGTAAGAGGACGCCCGCTGGATAATTTGCTCTTTCGGTAATTCTATAAAACGAGCCTTAGCCAATGCAAGATATCTTTTCAGATCCGGGAAGTCCTTGTGCAGGAGCTCCGGCTTCTCGGACAGGCCCTTCTTCTCGTTGTGGTTCTCTGACCAGCCGTAGCGCGTCATGCCGAAGATGTGGTTCTTGCAGTGCGCGAGGTCGTACATCTTCGGGCGCACGTTTTTAGTGACGTCGCCCAGCAGCGCCTTGACGGCCACGTGCCCGCCCTCGAGAGAGTCCGGCGGATCCTGAAAGTTAAGGGAATACCCCAGTTTAATGCCTTCGGCGCTTAGCTCTTGTTTTATCGTTGTGTTGGTAGCGAAGCATGGGGTATTCCCGAAATTTGGGTCAATGAGGCGCCGTACGCGCCGGCCTTGGTCCTGGCCACAGCCCAGCGCCGCCTCAGTTTCTTTAAGCAGGCGCGCGTAGTCCTTAGGCACGTAGGTGCAGTCCTTCAGCTTGTGGAACGGCAGCCAGGAATCATCCGGCCACTCGGCCACGGTGTACAGGTCGCCGTTACGGAACGCCGCGTACCAGCCAATAGCAAACGGCTTGCGGTCGTGGGGGTCTATCACGTTCCACAGCGTGAAGTCCTTGCGGTCCCACTCGGCCATGTGGTAGTCGTGGATATCCACCGGGCAGTGGAACTCGGGCTCAGCGCGGTAGGTCTTGTAGATGCGGCCGGACAGGTGCAGGTACGCGCCGCCCTTGCGCGCCGCCTTCTCGGCCTCGTCAAAGTCCGAAAACATAGACTCGATCGAGGCGTGCGGCAGATGGCCGCGGATCCCGTGCTCGATGCACGCGTCCTCCGTGTCGGCCGTTGTGACAAAAACGTCTTTACCCAGGCGCTCCGGGGTTTCGAGCTCGTCAGCCATCCAGGCGGCGTCCTCAAGAGGCGTGAGCACGAATATGGTCAGGCCGCCGAAGCGCAAGCGGGTCTTCATGGCGCCCCAGAGCTTCCTGGGCGGCGGCTCGTCCGCGATCTGCCAGTCCAGGGTCACCGACTCGGCCTGCTCCACGTCCTGGTCGAACGTGAAGAAGTCGATAACGGATTTGTTGCGGAATTTCAGCTTCTTGTTGAACGTCGTGCCGTCCTTGCTGGGCGCATAAGACTGGCCAGGGAACCACTTCTTGACCTCATCGTCGTAGGTGTTCTTGGCCGCGTTGGCTGTGGTGTAGATCCTGCCGCGGTTCGGCCGGCGGAACTGCTTCAGGTAGGGAATGGAATCGAACCAGGGGTTTGGCTTGCCGCGGGACAGATAGGCCGCGATGTTGCAGGCCAGCGCGCTCTTGCCGAAGCTGTTACCGGCCCGGAGGATCAGGATTATGTTTCGCGGGTCGTTGGGGGAAAAGGCGCGCAACTGGTTCAAGAACTGCTCTGCCCGGCCATTCGGGACGTAGTACCTGCAGCGCTCGGTGGCCACGCGCCGTTGGAGCTCCCGCTGCGCGCGCTGCGCCGGAGTCGCGTCCAGGTCTTCTTCGTTCATTTCAGGAAGTCTGCCGGCGTTGCCTTGCCGGCCGCTATCTTGGCCAGCTGGTCGTCGGTCAAGTCTTTATACTGGCCCTGCTCGCCGACCTCTACCTGCTGGAGCGTCGAGAACTCGCGCTTCTTCTTGCGCTCAAGATACCATTTTGCAGCGTCAACGTCGCCATTAGATATAGCTTTTAACACGGCGTTACGCGAGGATAAAAACGGTTTTAACAGCAAAGCCTCTTTTTCTTTAGAAATCTTGTCATGCTTGGAAAGATAGACGGAAAGAGCAGCCGGGGAAATTCCGGCGAGAGCCGCGGCTTCACAGTCCGGAGCGCCAAGCGCCCATGCTTGCCTCAATAGCTGAAGAACAGATTCCTCCGGTTTGCCGTCAAACAGAGGCCGGCCAGCTCCGGGTTGTTTGCCGCCCTTCATATCTTCACCGCCTTCTTCCCGGTCGCCGTTTCCCAGCGCGAAATTATCACGTCAACGAACTTGGGCGACAACTCCATGAGCCGCGCCTTCCGGCTGGTGTGCTCGCACGCGATCAGTGTAGAGCCGGAGCCGCCAAAGAGATCCAGAACGATATCCTCGCGCTTCGAGCTGTTGTTCAGCGCCCTGCAGATCAGCTCCACCGGCTTCATGGTTGGGTGCTCCTTGCTGGAAGTCGGCCGGTTGAAGTACCAAACCGAGGACTTGTCCCCGGTGAACGCTTCCAGGACCTTCACGTCCGAGCATTCGAAACTCACGTGGTTCTCCGCGGTTGACACAGTGACGTGGAAGGACTTCTTCCCGGTCGGCACCACCTGCAGGCAGGGGAAGTTTTCGAGCACGGTCGTGCCCTTGCGGTCGCCATACCAGGAATGCGCGGCGCCCGGCTTCCAGCCGTAAAGAATCGGCTCATGGCGCCAGTGGTAGTCCTGCCGGCCCATGACCAGCGCGTTCTTGACCCAGATAAGCACCTCTTTGTTGACCAGGCCGGCCGCGGTCATGGCGGTCAGGAAGTTGAGGCGCTCGGTGTCGGCATGGCAGATATAGACCGCGGCGCCCGGCTTCATGAAAGCGCACAGGTTCTTGAACGCGGCCAACAGGAACGAATAAAACGCGTTCGAGTCCATCGCGTCGTTTAAAATTTTGCGGCCTTTCACGCCATAGTCCACATTGTACGGAGGATCCGTGAACACCAGGTCCGCGGTTTCCTTGCCCATGAGGCGCTGCACGTCCGCGGCCTTGCAGGAATCCCCGCACAGCAGCCGGTGCTGGCCAAGCTGATAGAGTTCCCCGAGCTTGGCCGTAGCCTTGTCGGGCAGCGGCGGCGCGTCGTTTAGGTGGTTGTCGTCCAGGCCTTCGAACGGAATCTTTGCGAGTTCGCCCGGATTAAAACCCACCTCTTTCAACATTTCGATGTCGAAGTCGGAGGCCAGGATGCCCAGGTCCCACTCCCCGGTATTTTTGTTGCTCCTGAGGTTATACTCCTTGAGCTCGGCCACCGACAGCTTGCGGTTCGGCACGCGCACGTCCACCATCTCGTCCCCTCGCCCAAGCGCCTTCATGACCGACAAGCGCTGGTGCCCGGCCACGATCACGCCGTCCGTGTTGATGGCCGGGATTTCCACCAGGTTGAACTTCTCCAAGCTGGTGGTCAGCTGCTTGCCCTGCGCTTCGGTCAGGCGCCGCGGGTTCTTGTCGTAGGGGATAAGCGCGCTGACGCGCCGCTTCTCGGTTTTCCAAGTGAGGTTCATTGCCATATAGTCTACTTAGCTTTTTTGCGTTTGTCAAGACGCGGGCGCGGCTTCAGCGGCGTCTCCGCGGCGAACCGCGGCGCCGGCCCAGGCCTGTAGACCACCCCCGGCGCGTCTGTGTACTTCAGCAGCGCCTTGCGGCGCCGGCTCCCCAGGGCGTTCATGCAGGCCGCCCAGCCCTGCTCGTAGCCCGCCTTCCTGCCTTTTTCGTAGTCGTGGTTCATGAGAGTATCCTTATCCGATTGTCTGCTTAATATATAAACGCATGGTTGATTCTCTTCTCCGGTGAGATTTACCCTTAAAATCGCCCCTAAACCTTTTATACTTTGTTTTTTCTTCGAAAAAGAAACAGGGGAAATAATCTCACATTCTCACCGGAGTAGAGAACATCATATAGTATCAATGTGGCCGCGGTGAGAAAAAAAAAGTGAATCTCACCGAATCTCACAATCTCACCGATTTGCGTATTTATCTTTATAGCTATAAACACACTTATAAGTACTGGCACGGAAATCGGTGAGATTTCGGTGAGATTCATCTCACCACCTCTCCGGTTCCGAAATCCCGCTTTTGGTCCCCGTTTTCAGCGCAAAACCCTTCCACGACATCCTGCCGCGGCAAACGGTCCCCGTGTCCCTGCAAGGCTGGCCGTACCCCTTCCTGGCCACGTAATCCACCACAGCCGACCGACCGGGCGCGTAGCGCACCCCATTCTCGCGGCACCAGGTGGAAAGCGCCCCTATAAAATCCACCACAGCGGTCACCGCAAAGTCCGGCGCGACCTCATCATCCAAGGATTCCTCCATAAACTGCCCTATAAGGTCGGATTGCCCCTGATAGCACGCTGCCTCCTTCTCAAGCCGTGCAAGCGCAGGTAGCCCCGTTTTGGCCCACTCCTTGAAGCCCTGTACGGCCCAGGCAAGCAGCCCCGGATACTCCGCGGCCAGCTTCTGGTCCAAATCCGGGTCCACCTGGGCCTCCGGCACCGTGTAATCGAACGGCACCAGCACCAGGCGCCGCCAGATCCCCAGGGACGTGTCCTTGATCCTCGGCTTATGGTTCGTGGTCATGAAGAACTTATACGTGGGCGTGTACACGAACTGCTCATGGTAGAGATGGCGGGCAACAACGGGCTCGCCCCCAGTCATATTTTTTACATTAGCGGCCGACAGCACCTTGCCCTCGTCGAACTCGTTCAGCACCACCAGGCGCATGCCCTTCAGGGACGCGATAGCGTGCAGCGTGTTCCCGTCATTTTCCAGCATCGTCTCCGCGGGCGTGCTGGTGGCATAGGTTCCGCCCATCAGGTACATGAGGTGCTTCAACATGGTCGACTTGCCGTTCCGGCCGTTGCCGTAGCAGATAAAGAACTTCTGCTCCGTGGTCAGCCCGGACAGGCAATACCCGACCGCGCGCTGCAGGTACTCCACCAAGGCCGTGTCACCCTGGAAGATCTCGCCCATGAAGCTCAGCCATTTGGGGCACGTAGCACCCGGGTCGTAGGAGATATCCAACACCTTCGTGATGAGGTCCTCGCGCCGCGCCGGCCGGAGGATCCCCGTCCGCAGATCCAACGTACCGTTGGCGCAGTTCAGCAGATAGTTGTCCCGGTCGAGAGCGTCCGACTCCACCACTATGCCGCGGATCGACTTACAGAGCTCCACAATGGCCGCCAGTTTCCCGGAACTCTCCGACTTCATGGCGTGCGCCTTCAGACGCTTGTCGTCCGTGGCCTCAGCCTGCCGCGTGAGCGCCTTCACGAACTCCATAGCCAGCGCCATAAGCGCCGGGTCATCCTTGCCGCGGCGCGCCCAGCGCGTGCCGTTCCAGGTGAGCCAGCCCAAGGTCGCGCAGAAGCGCAGGTTCTCGCCGTACTTCTCCGCGAAGCGCTCCGCGTTCCAAATATCGGTCAGCGGCGCGTTAATGTTCGACGGCACGTACCGGCCCACGCTTTCCGCTATCACGCGCACATCCTTCTCGGGCAGCGGCGGCGAACACTCCGTGG
>Ga0172381_10005290_pt1 | contig 13142 bp, 2 predicted proteins | sample Leawel6488metaG_FD_119754 | JGI IMG/M metagenome (GOLD analysis project Ga0172381, IMG submission 119754) | Leachate microbial communities from a municipal landfill in Southern Ontario, Canada - Leachate well 64-88 metaG | ecosystem: Engineered > Solid waste > Landfill > Unclassified | place... | reverse complement strand
GACCCCAGAACAAAAACTAGAGGCTTCCATCGCTTACAACAATGTTTTGTGGGAGTGTTCATTTCACGGAGTTATGAATAGAGAAGAGATGGCTCAGATGATGATTGATAATGGATTGTGGACGGCAGAGGAAGAAAACGAACTTTCTTCTATGCACGTAAGGCTTGATGCACTTAAGGCTGAGATGTATGGACAATATGCAACATTTCAAAGTAAACGTGTGGAAAAAACAAGGAAGATGCTAGAGAAAATGAGGCAAAGGCAGAGTAAGCTTTCCAGTCGTAAGTACGAATATGATATGTATACTAGGGAAGGTGTTGCTGAATTAACACGCTTGCAGCAACTTGTTTTTGCTAATGTAGAGTTGAACAATGGACAGATGTTACCGCAAGACTATATTAGTGATGGATTTGGACGCTCGTTACTTGACTCATACATGCACAATCGTCCAAATGACTTGCAGATTAGAGAGTTGTCGAAAACACCTAAGTGGAGAATGTTGTGGAGCAGTGGACGCCAAGAGGGTCGTGTGTTTGGTGTACCTTCTGCAAGATTGACCGACGAACAGCAAAACATTATTGCGTGGTCTAAGTTGTATGACAATATTGGTGAGAGTTCTGAGCCTCCGTCTAAAGATGTAATGGATGATGATGACTTGTTAGATGGATGGTTAATTGTAGAACAGAAAAAGAGAGAGAAAGAGCAAAAGGAAGGCAATACCAAAGGTCCAAAGCGTGGAGCACAAGAAGTTTTTATTCCTGCTGAAACACCAGACGATGCACGGCGAATTGAAGCTATGAATGATGCTGGGGCCAACTTTACCAAACGTCAAAGGATGGCTTTATTGCATAAACATGGTACTGTTGAAGAACAAAAAATGCCTGACTCAAAACAAGCAATAGCGATGAAGGCGGCTCAAGAGTTTAGACAGAGGATGCACAAAAAGTAACAAGATAGGTTTATTCATTATAAAGGAGATTAGGATGAGCAAGTATATTAGTGACGAGGAGTTAGAAGGTAAGCAGGAAGTCCCCCAGCTCAGTTACGGGCAAATGAAAGTTTTGCACGAACGCATGAAAGAGGCGAGGGATGAAAAGTATTTGGAGCAGTCTAAGAAACGGTTGGAAAAGATTATTTCCACTAAGATGCGAACTGCTTTTATTGGGGCGTTGGCGGCGTTTGAAAAAGAGTTTGGCTTTTTGTGGGGCGAGGGTAAAGAAGAGGGTGAAACCACAGAACAAGAAGACCAAATGTATGACTTGTGGGAAAACGCACGCACCGCAGTATTAGACAACGGCAATAAGCAGTTGAGGGCTTTACTTAATGAAGTAGACAATCATGTGGTAAAGTGGAGTCGGTATACAATGACGATGAAGGTTAAAGAACAATAACTATTACTTTTTTTACTCAGGAGTTTTAACATGAAAGAATTTAAGAAGGAAGTCTTTACACTGGAAACCAAAGACCAAAGCAATGATAAGGTTACCAAGACCGAATACGCGGTTGTTACGCCAAAGCCAGTAGATGGCCGTAAAGCACAGGAAGCTTACAATGCTGCGTTTGCTGCTGCGTTGAAGTCTGGCGGGCTGTTGCGACAACGGCTCACGGCTTATATGCGAGAGCAGGGCTTGTGGAATGACGAGAAGGAGGCTTTACAGCGAACACTTATTGAGAAGCTGTCTGAATGTGAAATTAAGCTTCAAAAGGGCGGTATTAAATTAAGTGAAGCCAGAAATATTGCCATGGACATGAGACAGGTTAGGGCGGAACTCCGCAGACTTATTTCCGAACGCAACGAACTAGACGTAAACACTGTTGAGGGTCAGGCTGAGAACGCCCGCTTTAATGCGTTGGTTGCCCGCTGTTTGGTGTATAATGATACGGGTAAGCCTGTTTACTCTGACGCAGATGATTACTTAACACATGGTACTGACGAAGTCGCCTACAAGGGTGCTCAAGTTCTTGCCAATTTGTTATATCAGGTTGATGAAAATTACGAATCGTCCCTTCCCGAAAACCAATTTTTGAAAAAGTTTAAGTTTATTGACGACGACCTTCGTTTCCGTAATAAGGAAGGTCATCTGGTTGACGAGGATGGACGCCTGATTAATGAAGACGGCCACTATGTAGATAATGATGGTAACCTTGTAGATATTAATGGTAACCGTGTAGACGACAAAGGTAACTATATTGTGGAGTCCCAGCCCTTCCTGGACGATGACGGCAATCCAATTGCTGAAGACTCGACGGAAGACGCGGCAGGACTTCCTGCTCAGACAGAGTAACTTGCAAATCCGAGCCGGATAAGTTAATAGGTTAGGGCGTCCCAATTGCTGTGCTGTTGGTACGCCCCTTTTTTATGCATAATGATGGAGACATAAAGTGGCAAACAAACCGTTCAACTTAATGGCACAACTACAAATTAAGGGTCCGACCACAGGACAGATTAATAGTGTCATTAGTGGCATTAGGAGTGCCTTAAGTAGTGGTGCTGACCTCACTCTTGGCGTTAATGTTGCTAAGACTGAAAGTGCTATTAAGGGTGCGTTAGCAAACATAAAGGCCAAAGTCACCATTTTTCCATCTTCTCCTGACTCTGCGAAGAAAATCAAAGACTATGTTGGTAGATTGTCCGTTCCTGTTAAGTTAAAGCCAGCTAGTGGAAGTGCCAAGCGTATATCATCAGGATTAGGTAAGGTGATAGTAAACGTATCACCAACAGTAAGTGCTTCTGATAAGGCCGCATTTGCTCAATCTCTTGCTGCCACACCTGTAACAGTTATTGTCAAGGCAAATCCGGCTGCCGCTAAGCAAACTATCACATCGGCCTTAAGCAAGCTGTCTACCAATGTTCAAGTTAATGTCCCAAAGGATTTAAGAAGCAGAATTCAAAATAACCTTAAAGGCATCAAAACAGATATTAAAGTTGATATATCATCTCTCGCTTACAATAACTTGGGTAAGTTCAACTTCCGCCTAAAGGAAACTATCAATTTACTAAATCAAGTATCTGTTGCGGCTAGTGGAGCTTCAACATCCCTTAGTAAGATGGTTGGGCCTGTTTCAGGCTTAAGGCATATAGGCGTTGGAGGTGGAGGCGGCGGTAAAGGTGGCAAACAAACCTTCATAGGTCAGATTGGTGGAGAAGCCCAACAAGCCACTGGTAGGATTGAAGAGTTTGGCAGCGTGTCAGCTTTAGCCCTGCGACGTTTTATGGGCTTCAGCCTAGCAGCCGGTGCGTTCATGACGGTTGTATACGGCATTAAGAGTGGGATTAGCGAAGCCATCAGTTTTGAACGAGAAATGGTTAAAGTCCAGCAAGTTACTGGGAGAACTGAACAGGGCTTGAGTGCGTTGAAGGATACGATTGGAGAGTTAGGAACTACGTTCGGCTCTTCATCTAAAGAACTTATGAATGTAACGCGATTATTGGCTCAGGCCGGTTTAACTAGCCGCGATACTGCTATAGCGTTGGAAGCGATTTCAAGGTCTAGTTTGGCCCCCACATTCAATAGTATGGCTGAGACAACGGAAGGTGTCATTGCCTCAATGCGACAGTTCAATCGTTCTGCATTGGAAACCAATGCTACACTTGGCTCTCTTAATGCTGTGGCTGGAAAATTTGCTGTTGAAAGCAGTGACTTAATCTCAGTTATTCGACGTACTGGTGGTGCGTTTACTGCTGCTGGTGGTAGCCTAGAAGAATTGCTGGCGTTATTTACTAGTGTTCGTGCGACAACGCGAGAGAGTGCAGAAACCATTGCTACGGGCTTCCGCACAATCTTCACTCGTTTACAACGTCCTCGCACAATTGGCTTCTTGCGAGACTTAGGCATAGAACTACAGGATACTAAGGGGCAGTTCATCGGGGCCTTTCAGGCGGTTGAACAACTACACCTCGCAATGAAGAACTTGGACCCCAAAGATGTTCGATTTGCACGTATCATTGAGGAGTTGGGTGGGTTCCGTCAAGTCTCCAAAGTTATTCCTCTTATTCAACAATTCGACTTATCATCACAGGCTTTGCAAGTAGCCCTGGCTGGCACAAACTCCACAATTGAGGATAGTATTATTGCACAGCAGTCGCTCATGGTTCAGACTCAGAAAGTTGGCCAAGAGTTCCAAAAGTTGTTCCGTGATATGACGGCTAGTGAGACTTTTAGGGATTGGGCTAATTATGCTTTGACGATGGCGAAAGCGTTGGCTGATGTTGCTCGCCAGTTAGAAGCCGTAATGCCACTACTAAGCAATATGGCTATGCTTATTGGATTAACTGCTGGTGGGCGGTTCATGATGGGATTTAAGAGTAATGTGTTCCCCGCTGGTACTATTAAAAAGGCCAGGGGTGGAGTTGTTCCTGGTACTGGACACGGAGATAAAGTAAGAGCATTGCTTGAACCCGGCGAATTCGTCATTAGAAAGGATGCGGCTGAGAAGGTTGGATACGATAAATTATACGATATGAATCGTGGTAAGAAGATTAGGATGCATAATGGAGGCCAAGTAGGAGTTAGAAGGATGAATGGTGGAGGTGAGGTTGATATTGACAAGGAAAGAATTTTAGCCGCACAAAAAATGAGTGGGTATAAACAACCACAAATTGCAAAACAACGCGCAACATTTCTAGCTTTACGTCAACAATATAAAGAGTCAGCTAATGCCTTTGCTCAAATTGAAGGCGGCAAATACGATGTTAGAAAATTTGGTTTAGGAGATAGAGGAGATGCTGTTTTAAGAGAATTAGATGAAGCAAAAGCGGAAAGAAATAAGGCTCAATTGGCAGCTAGTCAAAGAAGAGAAAGAGCGGCTGAGTTGGCTGAAAAGCATGGAATACATATTTCTCAAAGAGCCTTAAATGTTAGAACAAAGAAACCAAAGGTTACTGGTGTTGTTGGCTCGTCTTTTGGACAATATGGTGGATACACACAGATATCTGATAGAGATGCTAATCTTCGTTACAGAATAGCTATTAAAAATTATAAGGATTTACAGCGTCAGGCTATTTATCGTGCTCCAAAAGTAGCACAATATTCAAAGAGTATTGCGGAGGGGGTTCCCGTATTTCAAACTACGCGAGATGAGTTACCAACCGCAGCTCAAAAGTTTGATAATTTAACTGGTGAAAATCCAAAAGCTGTTGCTGGTTTTGCTCAAGCACAAACCCGCATATCAAACGAAATGATTAATAAAATGCGTGGAGGACAGGCTGTGGAGATTGGCCAAGTACCAATTAATACACCACAGGAAGCTGGTGTTTTCGCTGGTCCGGGAAAGACAACACCAAGTCAAAAACAGATACAAGAATATGGTAAAATATCAGAAGTGGTCGCTACAAGAGCATTGACTACTGCTGAGAAATTAGGTATGCCAATGGATAAGGGTGGGGCATTGCCTCCTACTGTTAGACCACCCGCTGTAACATCTCTTAATGATACTGATGCGGCAACTTATCATCGTGCATTTATTCCTCAAACACAAGCAGGAGTTGCTGGGTCTTCGTTTGGACAATATGCTGGTCAAGTAAATGTAGACGAGCAGTTACGTAAACTTGGCATTGATAGAGGAATGTATGAAGGAACTTCTCAAGAGCATAAACAAAGGCTTTTGGCAAAAACTAGTGCTGCTAGAGGTTTCACTGCTGCATATAGTCAAGCTGCTGGCACTGGTGGAAAAGGAGAAACTGGAGCGACTGTTCGGTATAATAGAGATGTTCAAGGTAGTACGTATGATTTTGGTGCTCGGGGCATTAAGCAAGTTGATAGTACGCCTACACAAAGAGTTAAAGATATTGCTACAGAGGAAGCAGCAAGAAGCTCTCAGCTTGTGCCACAAGGGTCTCCAGGCAAACAAGGCCCATTAGGCCCATCTGGACCATTAAGTAGTAAAGCAGAAAGCCGTACTGCTCAATGGCGTAAATTAGAAGAGCAAAGTCAAAGACGTGTATATAGCGATTCTTTTATTAGAGACATACGGTCACAACAACAGAAAATTGAAGAATCTCTTAATCCATCTTATGTTAAAGGGTTGAAGACTAGATATCGTGGTTCCGATGTTGTTTCATCAAATGAGATGAAAAACGCTGTTGAAGATGGTGTTGCCAAAGGTATGACTAAGCCGGTGGTTGTACAAAAAAATGCTCAAGCCACACAAGATGGCATGAATAAAGCCGTACAATCAACTCAACAAACTATTGGTTCTACTGCACGACCCATTATTAGTTCTGGTGCTACCTCATTAGGTATTGGTCCTGGTGGTCATGTGGCTAGCACGTTTGATGCTCAACCACCAACTTATCCTAAGTTTACTATGCGGAGTGCAGAATATCCAATAGTAAAAACACAAGATTCGTTGGCAAAAGCTAAAGCACTACAATCTTCTGGTGTTATGATGCCTATGGACCCAAGAGTTGTTGCGTCACAACAAAATGTGTTATCGCAATTGATGAAACGAGGACAAAGGAACTTATTAGAAGCAAGAGAGAGAGCTAAGTTCTTACGAGTACCAACACTACAAGACGCTCCACTTAACGAGTATCGTTATCAAGAAGGCAGAACTATTAAAAGTGGTGAACGCGGTTATATCATACCAGCTCCTCCTCCAGTACCACAAAAATTTGCTTATTCTTCATCATACAAACCTCCTAAATTTAATAATGGATATCCAGTAGCTCCATTACCACTTTCTACTGGTGTACCAAGAGGCGTAGACACAACAAGATTGACTCGTAAACAACGCATGACCACCGACATTAAAGGTGGTCCACCAAAAGCCTTTGGTTCTATGGGACAATTTATGGGCGTGATGATGATGGCTTCATTTGCTCAGCAATATGCTAATAATTTAGACGATTCTAATAAAGCAATGAAGGAAAGCATTACAACATTAAGTCAATGGGTAGTAGGAATAGCTGCTGCTAATGCGGCAATGGGTATGGTATATAATAGTGGTATGGTTTTTGCTCCATTGATTCAAAAGGGTGTTCTTGGTGCCATGAAGGGCGGTGGTTTCTTACCAAAATATGGTCAAAGAATTGCTGCTGGGGCTACGTTAAGTAAAGTTGGCACACAAACTGGAGTAGTTGGTTCGTCTTTCGGACAATATGCGGGTTCACAACCACTTTTGCTTACTGGTGGTCTTACTCGCGGACAAAAATTCGCTAGAAGTATTCGTGCGGCTCAATTAGCACAACAACGTCCAGGTCTTATGAGTGCTGTACAACGTGGTAGGTTGTCTCAGCACGGTATTAAACCAGCTATGAGTGGACTTCTTACAAGCACGATGGCCTTGAAAACAGTTATGGTGGGCGCTATTGCTGCAATCGCAATTTTTTCTTATGCTATGTTAAAATTGGCAAAAGAGCGTCAAGAAGAAGCAAGAAAGATTGCCTCTGACCCAAATAATGATTTTAGGAGAACATGGTCTGGTGACAGGATGACCATGAGGGATGAGGGTGCTTTTAATAAGTCTGTAGGATTAATGTATGAAGCACAAAATAAACGAAGAATGGGTATCGGTGCTGCTGGTGGTGGTGCCACTGGTGCATTAATTGGAACAGCAATTCTTCCAGTCATTGGTACTACAATAGGAGCAATTGTAGGTGCGTTGATTGGTACTTTGGGTGGACTTATTCATAGTTGGATTAGCGGTACTGCTGCACTCGAAAAAGAGATGAGGGCATTGAATCGTGAGTCTAGGTTTACTAAGGCTATTGAGACGTTGGAAACCGATTTACAGCGATTAACGTCTGGCGATATTGATGCGAGGTCTTCAGCCGAATTAGCCAGAACTGGTACGAATCTGCGTGAAACACTGGACACATTGTCGCTTGAAAGAACTGTGGCACAGACTGATGAAGAAAAAGCAAAGGCTGCTGAACGCCGACGTTCAATCGTCCAACAAGTGCCCGCACTTGACCAACTCAAACGCTCACTAGTTGAATCATCTGACAGTATTGAGGACTTTACTAGTGCTGGTGGGGCTGGTGCGGAAATTATACGAGCATTAGCAGAAGGGCAAGGGCGTTCTATTGGCGAGCTTACGCAGGAGATTAAAAAGGAAATTGAAGAGAGAAAGAAGTCACGCGAACTAAGTAGTGCCGCCATTGATGCCGCTGAGTCATTTGGTATACTTGTACAGTCAATCCATCAGTTTTCTAACCAAATTCTTGGTATTCCTCAGGAGTTGGAAGGATTAGCCCGCAAAGCCAGCACAACCGAATCTTTGGTTTCCGGCCAATTTACTGCACCAGCGTTTACAGGACAGCCTGGGTTCGGTGATTTTGCAAAAATGATGGAGGGGAACCTCCCTGCTAACATAATGCAAAACTACAAACTGGCTACAAGGCAGTTGACTGGTGATGATGATATTACGAATAGAGTCATGCAGATTGGTACTATTATGCAGGACTTGCCAGATATTCTGCGTAGCACAGCACAAGAGGGGCCGTTGAATACAGAAGGAAGAACAATCGACTTCTTCAAAGACAAGTTCGATGAGATGTTTGCTGGAAGGGCAGGCTTTACTTCTAAGGTGACTGATGATGGTAAGAGAGTTCTAACGGGGCAGGGCGGTTTCGTCCGTGACGTTCTAGCCAAAGGTTTGGACGACCTTCTTAGTACACAACGTAGTGGTGAAGGAACTAGTTTTGGTGATTTTGCTGCAATGGCCAGGACTGACCCTGCTGGTTTAATGGCTAAGATTGGTGCAGAGCAATTTAATGCAATGTTTGCCAGAATGGATGAAGCTTCGCAAAACGTATTGTCGGCAGTACAAAATATGGATGCAGTCATGCAGGCTCGCGCACGCATTGAACTTATGATTCTAGATAAGAACCTAGAACTTCTCAAAATGACAGGCTCTAGAGAGCGAGCAGTGTTCGAGTTGAGAAATCCGAATCCTCGCCTACAATTCGGGCTTGCCCGAACCCAGCAACAGAAGGCTTCGCAAGTACAAACTGCTTTACAGGGTACTGGTGCTCAAGGTGCAGCCTGGAATGATGTGGAGGCTATTGGGCTGAGACTAAGAAGTGTTACAGGCTCAATTCAAAAATTAGATGAACAGATTAAGAGCGTGAGCGATATTGAGAAGTTGCCAGACCTTAGCCAACAGATGGCGGCTCAAAACACGGAAGCTGAACGTCTACGACGAGCCTTGTCAATTCTTGCGGATACTACGGAAGAGGCGGCGGAAATTCGCAACACATTAAATAAATTGGAAGAACAGAAAAAGTCAGGTTACGACTTGTTGGACCAGTACATGTTTGAGACTAGAGAGGGCAGACAGGGCATTCTTAAGAGTATCGCACAAACTGTTGCGGTAACTAATGATATAGTGCCATTTGAGATGCTGCCTGATAAGGATAGGGCTGGCGTTGGAGCCATGCTGCGTCGGTATGATAATGTGCAGGTTCCGCTTGCTGGTTTGAATGCTAGTGGCGAGTTCAATACTGGCATGGAGGGTCGTTGGGAGCTGATGTTGAAGAGATATGCTAAGCTTATTAGACCAGGCATGGGCAAGTTCGGTGTGGATGACCTCAATCCCCTACAGCGAAGCCCACAAGAGGAAGCTCAAATTGCTGCTTTGAATGTAATACTTGAAAGACAAGAAAAAGTACAGCAGCAATTGATAGCTGACCAAGAAGGTTTGAATGCAAGCCTAATTACTGATATGGGAACGACATTCACTAAGTTTTCTAACGACTTACGAGACATTATGAATGGAGTTGTACGAAACTTTTATGAAGGAGAAAAGTCTGCAACAGAAGCACAAATAAATATAATTAAGAAACAACAATCTAATATTGGTACTGCGAGAGGAATTATAGAGTCTGCGTCTGCTACCATGCCAGAATTTTCAACTTTGTCGGATGCTGGTGTTGTTAAAGTTGTCAGTGTAGCATATAATCAAAAACAACAGATTGCGTCTACTTTAGAAACTCCCAATAAGCGACAAATTAACGATTTGTTGTATTCTAAAGAATCGCAGATATTAGAAAGTATGTTAGCGGGCAAAGGGGATGTTGAAGACACATCTAAAATATTACAAGCAAAAGTAAATTTCCAAAGTTTGATGCCTGGATTTGCAGACGTAGATATCCAAAAGGTTGTTGGTGATATTGCCAAAACACTAACACAGGTTTATACTACGGGGGCAACTAACGACACGTATGCGTATAATGGAATGCCTCTTTTAGGTGAATTTCAATCTGGAGATAGAAGAACAGCATCAGAAGTGGCAGCAGATATTATTGCACAACACGATGCTCGTCGTGGAAGAATGGTAAAAAATATTGATGAAATTACTGGTGCTCCAGTAATCATGCAAGAGATTATTGATAACATGTCGAAATATGTCGGTGAAAAGAAACTCACCAATCTTCAAAACATTGGTTCATCAATGGGTATCTCCGTAGTAGACACAAATCAAGAGGCTTTTATTAAATTCTTGAAAGACACAAGTACTGGACTTTTGCCTTTGGGCGAAGCCCTAAAAGAAGTTAATGGCTCTGAAGGAATAAGTGGCTTGACAGAAAAACTTAATACGCTTCAAGCTAAGCTAAAAGAAATCAATAGCATCATGGATAAGATGGGTGGTGGTGGTGGAGTTGTACCTCCAGCAGCAGCACCTATGAGTCTTGGTGGAGTTGCCGCCAACATGTTTAAGAGTCGCGGCACTGATACTGTTCCGGCAATGTTGACGCCGGGTGAGTTTGTAGTTAATGCAGAGTCAACTAGAAAGAACAAGGATTTGCTGCAAGAGATTAACTCAGACAAGAGTATTGTATACGCTGCCGGTGGTGGGTTCGTTGACTACTTTAGTAAGGGTTACTCTTCCTTGTGGAAGGATGTCAAAAAACAGGCCGGTAAGGAAAAGCAACTTGCCACATCATCTTTTTGGCGTGACGCCGGGACTGACGCATATAGAAAATTACCAATTCCTGAGTCCCATCCAATGCACTTAGACTACTTTGATAATTTGTCTGCTACATTTGATAGAGACGACAAAGAACGGCAAATAAAAATTGACACTTTTAGAAGTCGTCAACAAGATGCTATGGAAGGTAAATCAACAGTATATCGTAAACAAGACGGCAATCTTGTAGACCATAAAATGGCTCAAGCAATGGTTCGTCAGGGAACTATGAATAAGACAGAGTATGAGGCTTATCTAAGAGATAGGAGAAAAGCAAAACAGGCAGATATTCGTACTAGAAAACCAAAAATTGTAAAACAGCTAAGCCCATTACCACAAACTGACGCTTCTAACGGCGTAGCTAGTAATGGCGGAAATATGTTTACACCAGCAACTATGCTCTCTAGTCTCATATTTGGGGCTACGGACAACATTCCTACTGCTAGTGGTCGTATTCCAGATATTAAAATACCAAGACCTCCTAAGTCAAATGTTGATTTTGACACTAGTGATTTGCCATCGAGAACTCATGCTGCATTAAATAGTAAATTGTCAGACACAGATGCTCCTATTAATCTTAGTGGCACTAATAACCCATTGTTGGATGAATTTAATCCAGGACATCTTGTCCCGGAACACAATGCTGTATTACAAGCAAAAACAAAACCATTTGAAATTTTTGGTCAAAGTGGACATATGGCTACTATTTTTGGTGAAGAAAGGGCTCCATCACTTATTTTCGATGACCCATTCAAACTAAACGACAAGCCAGACGAAATGCTTGTTCCATCTATTGCTGTAGACTCAAGCGTAAAGCCTCGTTCTCAAATTATGGAGGAACGTAGACACCAGACTTCGGTACTACGCAAACAAAGAGAAGAAGAAGCCAAAAGATTAATCAGGGGGCGTGCCGCAATTAGGGCTCGAAGTAGAAAATCAAGACTTGGCTACTCTATACCATCAACTCAAGGTGCGATTGATACACCAGCATCAGCATCAATTCCAAGTGCAGTTGACACACCAGTAGTGGAAAGTTGGGCAAAACGACGTAGAGCACAAGAGTTAGCTGAAAGAGAAGCCTTAAAGACAAGAAGAGGAAAATCTACTGATAAAGCAGCGTTGCCAAAGTGGGCGATGGAAAAAGATGGAGTAACTCCAAGAGCAAAAGGTATTTATCAAGATGGTAAACTAGTGACGGCTAATAATGTTGACAGACCAAAAGGAATTTACCAAAACGGCAAACTGATAGCACCAAAAGAGAAGCAAAATCTTGCTCCAGGTATATATGAGAACGGTAAACGAGTTGATATATCTGATGTTCGTAAGCGTCCGGTAGATAGATTAGAACAACTTAAAACTGGCTATGATGCTATGGTTGAAGAGTTAGGCATTGGACAAGGGCGTCTACAAACACCACAATTCAAAATAAAGCCAGAACAAGAGCATCCAGGAGGATATTATGATACAGAACATACTATCGGTATTGCTGATAAAGATGAAGCATTTTGGAAGGCTAGAGAAGAGCTGCGTCGTCCATTCATGAATATGGCTCGACATGAAGCCTCTCATGCTATAGACTATCAATTAGGAACTAAGAAAGAGGTTGATGGTAAAACAGTTTATACTCCATTAAGTGAAGTTAAGAACGGACCATATACTGATTGGTTAGATAGAAATAGAGAAATACTGATTAAGCAACTCAAAACAGAATTTCCAAACATAAAAGAAGACAAAATACAAAGCAATAGAGAACTTTTTGCAGAGATTCTAGCTGGTAATTCGCCAAAACTTAAAGAGTTACGTAGTCAAATGTTTGAGCAGAATCAACCATTGTCTATGCGTGGCGGTAAAGATGCTGTTGGTGGAGAATATAGAGCAATAATTCGTCCTGACGGTAGTTATCAAGTATACGACAGTGCAAACAACTCGTTTAATACTCAAGGTTTAGACACGCTAGAAAAATCTGGCTTCAAACCTCATGTTTTTCACTCAGGAGGTATGGTTCCTGGTTCTGGCAATCAACATGCCATTCTACAAGGTGGTGAATTCGTACTAGCGAAGCCAGTAGTTCAGTCTTTAGCTAAGGGTGGGGCCGTTCAAGCGGCGTCCACCACGACCACAGGCATCTCCATTGGTGCTGGCAACGCCCCCCAGTATGAACTTAAGATGTCAAGCGAGGCTAAAGCTACACTAGAGAGTTTCTCCCAGTCTTTAGTGCAAGGCTCTCAACT
>Ga0172381_10005289_pt1 | contig 13142 bp, 11 predicted proteins | sample Leawel6488metaG_FD_119754 | JGI IMG/M metagenome (GOLD analysis project Ga0172381, IMG submission 119754) | Leachate microbial communities from a municipal landfill in Southern Ontario, Canada - Leachate well 64-88 metaG | ecosystem: Engineered > Solid waste > Landfill > Unclassified | place... | reverse complement strand
CGAGTTTGCTCCCTGCCATTAGCGTCAATATATCTCTCCTGCTTATACATAGCGAAATGAAGATGGGCACCGGGATGATTCGGACACGCGGTGCCTTCGCAAGATCCAGTATTGCCTATCGTAGCAATTTGCTGACCCTGCTCCACGATATCATTTACTTCTACCTTAATCGTATTGAGATGAGCATAAATGCTTAAAATATTATCTGGATGTCTTACAATTACCATATTGCCATAACTATTACTCTCCCCCTGCTCTGTGCCAATTCTCGGCAACTATTACTATTCCGTCCGACACGACTAGAACTGGTTTATCAAAAATCTCACATCCTTTCAAAGCAAAATCTATAGCATACTGATCCTTGCCTAAATGTGTGCCTGGAGTATTATAGCCACGAGTTATTACATAGCTATCTCCATTAGAAAATGGCAGCCGAAGAGACAAAATCTCCGCTAAACAAAAATCCGAGACAAAAAAACAGATAACCAAAAAAAATTTAGAAATAAAATTCATTCTTTTACTCAATAATAATATTAGTCAACAACAATTTGTCACATTCACTACTATATGTTTTATATTTTTCTCCGACAGAATAACAAAATGCTTCATAAACGAGATTGCCTTTTTCAAAAATATATGAAATAGTCGACCAATTGCCATAAGGAGGAACATAGCCATCATTCTCATCGGATTCCAAAAAATCTTTTTTTCTCATACAGCTCCCCATGTCATTAATGACAGCAGGGATACAGTTAGTTATTTCTTCTTTGATTATCCAGTCTTCTAAACTCATATTATTGCTATCATAAGAATAGATTTCAATAATCATTCCGTCGTCCATGTCAGTCGGCCAATAAGACTCCTCTGAAAATGTCTTTAAAACTTTCAATTTAAGTTCCTTGTTTGTATCAGTACTATAGGCAAGATTAGGTATCCAATCACTCGGTACGGTCATAGAAATACCCGCCTCTTTATTGTTTATGATCTTATTTCCATCTTTTTCATAAACATCGATAGCATATTCATCTTCTCCCAACTCATATTCTTGACCACCTTCTTCATTCTCACTTTTCTCGCTAACAACCGATTCGCTATTCCGAACTGTATTAAAACCGTCCTTTACATAAAGATATAGAATCAAAGAAACAGCCAAAAGCATAATCACTGAAATAATATACACGACTTTCAATATCTTTAGCCCTTTTTTAGCTTTGTCTTTCATAAAATGATTTTATAATTAGATCGCTTATCTATTTTATACCACAAAAAAACATTTTTATAAAGTAATAGACAAAAATAAAATGATATCGCCTCACGATCGTAAATCTGTCGACTTATTTTATAAAAACGACCCGCTAGAAGGGGTCGTTTCTGTATATACAAAATTATTATTTCTTCTTCGCCTTAGTTACTGGCTTGTTGCCACCACCCAGATTCAACGTAGTTTTGAGCACTGTGTCGGGAATAACCGAGATGCTGTCGATGCCTTCTTTCATCAACCATTCTGCATAGTCCGGAAAGTCGGATGGCGCTTGCCCGCAGATACCGACCTTTCGGTTTCTCTTGTGCGCGCCTTTGATAAGCTGTCGGATAAGAATTCGCACCGCCTCATTCTTTTCATTGCCAATATGAGCGATGGTACCGTTGTCGCGATCCAATCCCAGAGTGAGCTGAGTAAGGTCATTACTGCCGATAGAAAAACCATCAAAAATCTTGGCAAATTCATCAACCAAGATGATATTAGCTGGAATTTCCGCCATAACAAAGACTCTCAATCCGTTCTTCCCCCGTTCCAATCCAAATTTCTTCATAATGTCCAAGACACTCCTACCTTCATCGACTGTTCGGCAGAAAGGAATCATCACAACCACGTTAGTAAGCCCAAATTCTTCGCGCACTTTTTTGATAGCCTCACATTCCAACGCGAAAGCTGGGGCGTATTTCTCGTCGTAATATCTGGAAGCTCCTCGCCAACCGATCATCGGATTTTCTTCTTTCGGCTCAAAATATTGCCCGCCGATAAGATTTGCATATTCGTTGGTTTTGAAATCAGAAAAACGAACAATTACATCTTTCGGATAGAACGCTGCTCCCAATTTTCCAATTCCCTGCGCCAGCTTGTCCACAAAAAATTCTGTCTTGCTCTTATATCCATAAGTGATTCTGTCGATGATTTTCGCAGTATGACGATCAATTCTCACATCTTTAATTTTGCCATCCATCGCCAAAAGCGCCATTGGATGAACTTTGATAAAATTATTGATAATAAATTCTTCTCGAGCCAATCCTACTCCATCATTCGGAATAAGTGATTGCGTAAATGCCTGTTCCGGCTCTGCCAAATTCATCATAATCTTTACGTTTTTAGGACGCTTGAGATTCTTAAGGTCAGTTTTCTTAACTTCAAATTTCAAAATTCCTTCATATACATATCCATCTTCCCCTTCTGCACAACTCACAGTAATTTCTTTCCCAGCTTTTATTTTTTCCGTTGCGTTGCGAGTTCCCACAATACAAGGAATTCCAAGCTCTCGAGAAATAATCGCAGCGTGGCAAGTTCTTCCTCCTGAATTTGTTACAATTGCAGAGGCGATTTTCATAATCGGCTCCCAGTCAGGATCAGTCATTTCCGTAACCAGCACTTCACCCTTTTTGAAGTTGCCAATATCAGAAACATCTTTGATCACGTTAGTTTTCCCACTTCCGATTTTATATCCTACTGAAGCACCTGAACACAAGATTTTTCCCTTTTCTTTCAAAAGATATTCCTCTAGGAAATTAGCATCACGATTGCTCTGCGCCGTTTCAGGACGAGCCTGCACAATAAAAAGTTTTCCTGTAATGCCGTCTTTCGCCCATTCCATATCCATTGGACGTTTGTAATGTTCTTCGATAATAGTCGCCCAACGCGCCAGACTCAAAACCTCCTCGTTAGTTATACAAAATCTGCGACGATCTTCAATTGACACTCTAACATTCTTGGTCGACTCTTTTCCTTCATTTGAATAGATCAACTTCTCTTCCTTAAAACCTAAACGCTTTTCAACAATCGGCTTAAAACCCTTTTTAAGCGTTGGCTGAAAAACATAAAACTCATCCGGATTAACACGACCCTTTACAATATTTTCTCCCAAACCGTAAGAACCATTGATGACCACGGCATCACGAAATCCCGACTCAGTGTCGATAGAAAACATAACTCCACTCACCGCCTTATCGGACCTGACCATTTTTTGCACACCGACCGAAAGAGCAATATTGAAGTGATCAAATCCCCGATCCACGCGATAGGAAATGGCGCGATTAGTAAAAAGAGAAGAAACGCATTGTTTAGTAGTATAAAGAATATTATGAACGCCCCTAACATTCAAATACGATTCTTGTTGACCAGCGAATGAAGCATCTGGCAAATCCTCGGCGGTCGCAGAACTTCGAACTGCCATATCGGAATTCTCTCCATACTCCGCTTCTATTTTTTGATAAGCTTCTGTGATCTCTTTTTGAAAATCCTCAGGAAATTCTGCCGCCATAATCGCGTGCCTCACTTTCTCACCACGAGTAGCGAGATTTTCCATATCATGTGTATCCAAATCTTTCAAAATGGCACGTATTTTTTCCATCAGCCCGGTCTCCTTCATAAAATAACGATAGGCATATGCTGTCGTGGCAAAACCATTCGGAATATTTACCTTTTTCTTAGTAAGCCTCTGATACATTTCTCCGAGTGATGCATTCTTACCTCCGACCAAAGCAACATCTTTGTTGGTAACTTCATCAAACCAAAGAATGAGTTTCTCGTTTCTATTTTTCGCCATAAATATTTTTTATTTGTTTAACTTATGGAGTTAGTATAGCACATAACCTGTAAATGAAAAAATAAAAAAGCAGACTGGAGTAGATAACTGCAGCCTGCTTACATTTATAAGAACTTTATTATACAAAACGATTGTTTAGATTAAATCCCGTTGCTTTAAATATTTTTTAATTCTCATTAGACAATAACGCGAATTAAAACTTGCTACTCCGTTCTTTTATAATAAACAAAACCCCTGACTCGATTGCGTTTATTATAAAAAATATAAAGCATCCCTTTCTCTGATTTATTTTCCGTCTATCAGAGGATCTCTTCCTATATCGATTTCTTCTTTGTCAGATAATCCATCGCCGTCAGTATCAAATCTACCAGAATCCGTTCCTAATTTTCTCTCGTCAGCATCCCCCAAACTATCCCGGTCAATGTCCAGTTGACCAAGACTATTGGGATCATAACCAGCCTTGATCTCGTCATTATCATTATAGCCGTCGCCATCGGTGTCGGACTTATTAGGATTAGTATTCCAATTTCTTTCTTCAAAATCACCCAGTCCGTCGCCATCGGTGTCGGATTTATTTATATCAGTGCCTAATTCCCTTTCTTCGTAATCAAAAAGTCCGTCGCCATCAGTGTCAACCTTCTCGATTTTCGTTTCTTTATCTTTAATATTAATTGTCTCATCGGCTCTCCGAATAGAACAACCCGAAAAAGAGAAAACAACAAAAAATAAGAGAAGGACAGTAACTATTTTTCTAGAGATTTTCATTTTAGAGATTTAAAACTTATACAATTATATTCTAACAAATAAAACGCCAAGAAGGAATACCTAGCTGGCATTCCCACATGCCTTATCGGACAAACCGACAGTCAGAATTATCCTATCGCCCCGCTCAAAACAATCAATGCCAATCCGCCCAAAAGGGACCACAATCGAGGATGGCTTTTGATGGTTTCAGAAACAGTTTTGATTTTAGATACAGAAATCATCTGATAGTTACCGCGAAAAAACCATCCCTCAGCTTGCACGTCTTGATTTATGATTTTGAAAACTTTCTTAAGAGCAAAAAATAAATTACCCAATGAACCAAATTTTGAAGTATAATCCAAATATATCAGTCCGGTAGAATCCTGAAACATTAAATCCTCGGAAAGATAAGCCCCAGCTTCCCCTCTTCCGATTATTTTTCCTTCCAGCACAACTTTCCTTCCTTTAGCTGGCGAGGCATAGATATCAGTCATCAACTCAAGCAGAGTCATGTTCTGGACCGGATCATTATTAAACTTATACAAAGTTTTTACAATAACCCCCAATCCGCAAAACGTCAAAGCAGCCGAAATCCCTCCGAAGAAAAACCCCGTCAGTAATCCGAAAATAGGAAGATAATACATAAAAGCCCCTAGATAAAAACCTGAATAAAGTTTTTTCTTGTCGATATTCATATTATTAATGGTAGCACGAATATCATAAGATTTTTCCTGTCCAAAGTTTTCTGCCATTTCATCCAACCTCTGGATTCGTTTACCAGTCAAAGGATGAGTTGAACCAAATTCCAAAATAGTCGCCCACGGACTCACAAAATCATAAGCCAGAACTTTACCGATTTGTCCTGAATCCTGTCCCGAAACCTGCGACACCACGCCTATTCCTTTCGCAACGTGGGGATCCATAATACCCATCGCCCGAGTGCTCTCCAAAAGTTTTCTGCTCTTTGTGTCAGAATTTAGGGTTACCATACCATAGGCGATTTTGATAAGAGCAGAAGACAAGCTGTTCGGACGCTGCGTCGTCTGCGCCGAAAATTCATCCGCATAATATTCCCTCTTTCGCGAAAGCAAAAGCAAAACATAAGTCGCAATGATATAAAAAATATAAGAGACGATGCCGATGAAAGCGAGAGGATTTTTATCTCGACTATTTTTACTCTTTGTCTTTGTGCAGATAAAATAAAGTTCATAGAGGATTTGCACCAAAGTGTTGGCGATAGTCATAACCAAAAAGTCATAATGCACGATATGTCCGACCTCGTGTGCAATCACTGCTTCGACTTCATCCTGATTCAGATAAGTAAAAATCCCTTTTGAGAAAACCAAACGCGCGTTGGATGGAAGCGAACCATAAGTGAAAGCAGTAGGATTATCGTCATCTATGATGCCAATCTTAGGAAATTTCACTTTATTCGCCTGACAAATCACCGAAATATATTCAGACAATTCAGGATTCAAGCTCCTGAATTCTTCTTGCTTATAGAATTTTATCTTATAAAGAAGTCTATAAATCAAATCGTTTATAAACAGAGCAAAAATCCAAGAGAGTAGATTCACAGCAATCGTCATAAACAGAAGTGTCGGAATATCGATAGCACCGAAGAAAAAGGCGCTTGTCGCCAAAATTGCAAAGACCATAGTTCCCAACATTCCCAAAGTAAGCAAACTCGCAAATTTAGTTGTCATAGATTTAGTTAGTTTGATTGTTAGTCTTATTATAAAAAGGAGCAAAGTATGGCAAAGCTTTTCTGAAAATATCACAATAGTCTTTGTCGCTCAAGACATCTTCCGGAGATTTGCGAAGCGGATCATGACCGTAGAAATATTCCTTCTCATCCTCATATCCATCACCATCAGTATCTTTTACGTTTTTATCGGTTCCAAGCACTTCTTCCAGGTCATCGCTCAGTCCGTCCTGATCAAGATCAGTCAGGGATTCGTGCGAAGGTTCTTTCTTCCAAACGAATAAAGAATAGAATTCCCCTGCACAAACAAAATCATCTTTATTATTAGAATCAACAATATTAGTGCTCTGATAAGAGACCTGCTTATACAAATCAAAACTTTCAGTATATTTCCCCTTGGCATAATAATCTTCAGCCACGAATATCCCGGCAAGAGCCTTTGTTTTGGCAATAGAATAAAAATCTTCCCCATCGAAATTTGTAATACCTTCTCCAGGTAACGCAGCTTTCATCTCTTCCAATGCTTTTTCATGCTCACCATCAACCTCTTTGATAATACCTAAATAATAGTGATATGAAAGATTATTTTGAGCAGCGATTGCTTGCGGAACTATTCGCTTAATTTCTTCAAAATCCCGAACACTGACACACAGATCCAGATAAGCGACAATAAATTCACTATCCCCAAGAAGGGGCTCTATGAATTCATCTTTCAGCTTAAAACTGTTTACGTATCCAGAAGATTTTTCTTTAGTAAGTTCCATATCAGCAGACGCATCTATTATGGCTTTCCTCAAACGGACAAGATCTATCCTAGATTGAGCATTTGCTTTTATCTTTATAGAATCAACTCTCGCTTGCGCCTCATCATCATAAATATCAATTTCCCAAAAATCCTCTGGGGCAGTATTAACTACGATTATAAATTCGCGGTCAGCATCTTCGAACGCCCCCTTTTCATAATAGGCCTCTGCGAGATAGTAGCGATAAAAAACAGAATCATTTTCCTCCAAAAGCGACGAGCATTTTTCTATAGCCATATCATAGTCACCTTTCTTTGTATAAAGTTTCACTAACGCGCTATTATATCTGACATTAGTAGAAAGAATGTCTCTAACTTTTGAATCTCCCGTAAGCTTCGTTAAATATGCATCCGCCTCCACTGGCGTCATATCCACTTGATTAAGAATTTCCACCTGAAGATTACCAAGCTCCGCCACTTTGATAAAAGATGGGACATATAAAGCAAATGCCACCACGATAAAGACACAAAAAAAGATAGGGATACTCAATATCACCTTAACTATTCGCCCATTTTTCCGATTAATCTCTTCAAATTGATCCATAAAAATAAATAAAAATTAAAAAACGGCGAATTAAAACATCACCACTTTTTAAATATGCATAAAATTGTATTTTTTTATCTGCATTTTTTATTTGATATCTATTCCACGAAGAGCTGCAATTCTCTCCTCAACTGGCGGATGAGTCATAAAAAGTTTGCTAGCGCCTTTTCCTTTGAACGGATTAGAAATATAAAGATGCGCTGTAGCACGATTGGCAGCTTCGAGAGGTTCCTGGTCGGATGATATTTTTTCAAGCGCGCTGGCAAGTCCTTCTGGATATCGCGTCAGAAGTGCTCCATCGGCATCGGCAAGAAATTCCCGCTTACGAGAGATAGCCAGCTGAATAAGCATTGCAAAAAACGGTGCCAAAAGAGAAAGCAAAATCGCCGCAATCATAATATATATGTTACCACCCTTGTTATCGTTATCCTGCCCTCCCCACCAAAGCATATGACGGAAATAGTCAGCCAAAAGAGCAACGACACCGACCAAAACAACAACCACGGTTGCAAGCAAAATATCACGATTGCCGATATGGGAAAGTTCATGCGCAATCACACCTTCCAACTCGCTACGATCTAACTTTTGCAAAATACCAGAAGTAACCGCAATAACCGCGTGTTCTGGATCGCGTCCTGTCGCAAATGCGTTTGGAGCAGAATCATCTATAATATAAATTTTAGGAACAGGAAGACCTGCTGTGATGCAAAGATTTTCCACCAAACGATAAAGCTCCTTGTTGCTTTCAAACTCCACCAAGTGTGCGCCACTCATAGAAAGCACTAACTTGTCAGAATACCAATAGCTTCCGACACTCATCAATGTCGAAAAAATAACAGCGAACCAAAGAATACCACTTGAGTTCATCGCTTCAGAAAAAATCCACCCCACCGCTATCACAAAAATTAGAAAAAGAGATATTAAGACATAAGTGCTTCGAGTATTCTTATCTGATTGTGTATATAAAGTTGCCATATATAAAACTTAGAAATTACAGTCAAATTTCGCCCAATTGCCATCGCCGAACGGATCAGTAAAACCAAAAATAATCATCAACATATTTACGATTACCCATGCCATAAAGATTATAATAAACCCCTTGAGAATCGTAGCGAAATTTTGTTTAGCAGCAAGAATAAGTCCAGTATCGCCAGACGTTTTTATATACAAGAATCCTCCTATCACTAATGCCAAAAGCGTAATCAACACAATAATTCCCATCAGAAAATTAACCACATTTGAAGAGAGATAAACCAAAGAACAAATTCCACATTCCTGGGTTTCATCGATATTAGTCGTCGTTGGATTATCAACCAAACGACCACAAGGAATTAATCCGCCACAAACATCCGCCCCAGCCTTACAAACAGCCGAACCGTCATCGTTCTCTATACAAGAATCGAAGGTGCAATCATCACCATCAGCGTCACAACTTTCATTACTGAGTGGATATTTACACCCTTCTTCATTGTTTCCCAGATCAACGCACTCCCCTGGTCCAGTCTGGCAATTCCCCGGAGTATCGCATTTGGGAGAAGTATCTTTCGTGCAAGGATCTTTCTCAACGCAAACACGATAAGCACAACTAACCACGCATTCAGTATAAGTATTTACATAAGCTGTCATAGATGCAGCTCCATCGACAAAAACATTGCCATCTCTATCTTTTATATCAGCGCTACAACCACAACCCCTATGTTTTTCCGAAAGATTTTCACAAGAAAGATCGGTGTCGGCTATAGAAGAAATAATAGGTGCTGTGCCACCCGTATCTTTATCTGCATAATATTTTTCTGTGTAATAACCGCTTGGGCACTCTGGCAAAGAAAGAGCCACAGACATATCGCATTTGTCATAATTCCAGGTGCTACAAGAAACGCATTGAGCATAAACTTTCACTTCTTTACCAGTAACAGAATCGATATATTCATCCTCAGCAGAATTAGTATTATATGCCGGAAAATCTGCGGCGTTCAACAAAGAAAACGGGCTAACAAGAAAAACAAGACTACAAATAATAGAAGTGAGAAATAGATATGAAGATTTCATTACCGTTCTTGTATCAATACTGATTTTCATAGACATATCAAACAAGATTAATTTTTCTATAAGTTTCTATGCAAAAAATTTGCTCTCAGAGAAAGATCTAAAAAAGACGAGGAATAGACAAAGCCTCCTTAAAATTCCACCTTAGGAGTTTCTTTTTGCGCAGCTTCTTCAATTTCAAAAAATTCTCTTTTCTTGATACTCAAGATGCCAGCCACAGTGTTGTCTGGAAAAATCTGGATTTTTGTATTAAGGTCACGCACGTTGCCATTATAAAATCTACGTGCGGCTTGAATTTTATTCTCCGTGTCAGAAAGCTCACGTTGAAGTTCTAAAAAGTTAGTATTGGCCTTTAGTTCTGGATAGTTTTCTGCAACTGCGAACAAACTTTTCAAGGTTCCAGAAAGCGCATTTTCTGCTTGTCCTTTTTCCGCAGCGGTGCCAGCGTTCATAGCGTTTGCACGTGCTTCGGTAACTTTTTCAAACACTCCGCTTTCGTGAGATGCATAACCTTTAACCGCGTTTACCAAATTAGGGATGAGGTCATATCTCCTTTTAAGTTGAACATCAATGTCACTCCAAGCTTCATCAGTTCGGACTTTGAGCCTTACGAGCCCGTTATAAATTACAACAAACCAGACAACAATAGCGGCAAGGACCGCTAAAATAGCCAAAGATACAGTTTCCATTTTTTTATTTTTAAAAATTAAAGTAAGAGCATAAATGTTATTCACTTTAGATATAAAATAACATAAATTTCTTTTTTCGACAAATAAAAAATATAAAAAAACCGAATAATAAAATCGACTTTAATACTTATATGCTCTCAACAAAAAGAGGTCTGACCTTTCGAATACCTAAGGTCAGACCTCGACACGAATTACATCCCCATTCCCATTCCTCCGCCCATTCCTGCTTGTCCGTGATCATGTTCTTTCTTTTCTGGAGAATCCGTCACCGCGACTTCAGTGGTCAAAAGCATTGCTGAAACCGAAATCGCATTCTCAAGTGCGGTTCGAGTTACCTTAACCGGATCAATAATTCCAGCGGCAACCATATCAGATTCAGTTTTATTCGTAACAGCATTGTATCCGGAATTTTTAGATTTATCGTTCTTAACAAAATTAGCAATCACTGCGCCTTCTTCCTTGCCTGCATTTTGAACGATCTGTCGAAGTGGTTCTTCCAAAGCACGAAGTAGAATTTTCACACCGGCCCCAGCTTCATCCTCGAAGTCACGACTTTCCATAATCAGTTTGCCGTCCTCAAATTTTTTCTTAACCGCGACTCCCGCTTTTACCAACGCCGTTCCTCCTCCGGCAACAATACCTTCTTCCACAGCCGCCTTAGTAGCCGCGAGCGCATCTTCTACTTTATGCTTCTTGTAGGTAAGCTCTGATTCCGTAGCAGCGCCAACTTTCAATACCGCAACTCCGCCGGCAAGTTTTGCCAAACGTTCCTGAAGTTTTTCCTTGTCAAAATTAGAAGTTGTGATTTCAATTTGCTTTCTTATTTGTTCAATACGACTTTGAATATCTTTTTTGGTCCCGGCACCATCGACAATGGTAGTGCTCTCCTTGGTTGAAATCACCTTCTTGGCAACTCCTAACATTTCCAAAGTTGCATTTTCCAACTTGATTCCTGTCTCCTCTGAAATGACTTTTCCGCCAGTCACGACTGCAATATCAGCAAGCATTTCTTTTCTACGATCACCAAATCCCGGAGCTTTAATCGCCAACGCATTCAAAGTGCCACGCAATTTGTTAATAACAAGAGTTGTCAAAGCTTCACCATCGATGTCTTCAGCAATCAACACAATGTCCTTTTTTCCAACAGCATTAACTGCTTCCAAAATCGGCAAAATTTCATTAAGTGATGAGATTTTTTTATCCGTTATCAATATATAAGGATCGGTCATTTCCGATTTCATTTTCTCTGTATCAGTAATCATATAATGAGAGATATATCCTTTGTCAAATTCCATACCTTCTACCACTTCACTCGACAATCCGAAAGTCTGGGATTCTTCAACAGTAATCACTCCATCCTTACCGACTTTTTCCATAACCTCAGCGATGGTATTTCCGATTTCTGCATCTTCTGCAGAAATAGTCGCCACTTGAGCGATTTCTTCCCGACCCTTAATTTTTTTGGCATTTGCCTTAAGTTCCGAGATCACTTCCTTACCGGCAATTTCAATTCCGTGTCTAATGCCAACAGGATTCACTCCCATTGCAACATATTTTAATCCTTCGCCAATAATCGCCTGAGTTAAAATCGTAGAAGTCGTGGTTCCATCTCCCGCAATATCATTAGTTTTTGAGGCAACCTCTTTAAGAAGTTGGGCTCCCATATTCTCAAATTTGTCCTCCAATTCAATCTCTTTGACGATAGTAACGCCATCATTAGTAATTGTCGGCGCGCCATATCCTTTGTCCAAAATCGCATTACGCCCTTTAGGTCCTATCGTAACTTTGACTGCATCGGCAACTTTGTCGATCCCACGCTTGATCGACTGCCTGGCGTCTTCACTGAATTTTACATCTTTTGCCATATTGTTTTTTCTTAAGTTGATAAAATTTTTAATTTCCCTTTTATACAAATCCACATTGTTCCCGTTTTCTTTCTTACGAAGAATTTAAAATAATAATCGAGGAGATAAAGACATCTAGATTATTTAAGCGATAAAATTAGATTAACTTCTCTATGAAGAGAGGTCGCAACATTACAACTCTAGCTATAATGTTGCGCGGAATGTATTGCGTTTATTCTAACCCACAATTGCCAAAACGTCTTCCTCGGAAATAACAAGATACTCCTTTTCCTCAATTTTTATTTCACTTGGGCTATACTTAGAAAAGATAACCGTATCGCCCACTTTAACATCCATCTTACTTCTCTCTCCGTTTTTCAAAAGCTTTCCCGGTCCCGTTGCCAACACTTTGCCCTGTTCAGGTTTTTCTTGATTGATTGTGTCAGGAATAAAAAGTCCACTTTTCGTTTTCTCTTCCACCGAAACTGGCTCAAGAATAATTTTGTTGCTAAGAGGTTTCAAATTCATATGTAGTTCCTTTCTCAAACGCTTTAAGGGCGTTTCTTATTAAATTATTAAATACTGAAACGATTAGCACTCCTTCTTTGCGAGTGCTAATTCTATTATATATTCACAATAAATATTGTCAATAAATCCAAGATTGGAAAACAGTTTCACTGCAGAAATGACCAGCGAAATCAATCTTCCATCCCAATACTCTCTCAAAATCAAAAAGACAGATAACAAAATCTGTCTCTAGACATATAAACAAAAATCAAAGATATCAAATAAATATCCCTCTGCAAGAGATTAATCGGACAGAACGTTCATCTTGTTCGCCAACAGCCCCAAAAGATTTTTAACTTCGACTTGTGCCTGCATCTCGTCTTCAGCATTAACAAATTTATTCCATTGATCTAACATCTCTACATCTTTCAATTCCCGCACTTTAT